>Ga0209602_1000028_pt1 | contig 113641 bp, 99 predicted proteins | sample COGITO_mtgs_1205_3_FD_184810 | JGI IMG/M metagenome (GOLD analysis project Ga0209602, IMG submission 184810) | Pelagic marine microbial communities from North Sea - COGITO_mtgs_120524 (SPAdes) (version 2) | ecosystem: Environmental > Aquatic > Marine > Epipelagic ...
TTTTGGTTCGAATTCTTTTTTACATTGTTTACAATTTTTCATTATCCCTTTTCTATAATTTTTTTAATTGATTTGCTACCATCTATGTTCGACTCAAGCTCTGCATCTACTTTTCCACATTTATAAGTTACATTAACATTTACATCACGTTCTGCAAGTCTTTTCCCTTTCAAACAATCACTCATTGATTGTTGTAGTCTATGTTCTTTTAATTCACCTGCCATAAACATACAAAGAGCAACAACACTACTAATGACTGTTTCCATTTTCTCTTACCTTATCTTTTAATTTCTCAATATCATTTAACATTTTTTCAACTTGTTTTTCCATAAACTCTATTCTCAGTTTATTACTTGTATTCATTTCTTGGTTTTTAGTTAATTTCTCAGTTGCCTTATAAAGATCTTCGATTAACATAAATTGCTCAGAATCAGCAGGTAATGAACCCATTAATCCTCTTGGCCATTTAATTCTAAATTCTGTATTTTTTTCAAGATCAGATTCCATCAATTGAAGTCTTGTGTTATGTGCGTTTTGCGTTTCAATAACACCAAAGTATGCCCAGGTACCAATTGCAACAAGTCCTATTAAACTTGCAACCGTCTTCATAGGCATCTGTACTCTTGCTTCGTCTCCAATATCTAATGGTTTATTTGCCACCTATATACTCCTCTAATTTTTTACCTGCTGGTGACAGTGTTATAACATAAGAAAACACTGCAGCCAATAATGCAGTGCAAGCTGCTTCAGACCAATATTGTCCAAAATGAGTTGAATGAGATAATATATCTGCAGTAAAACAACCTATAAACATAAGTATAGGTAATTTGTAATGAAACTTCCAGGGTATAAAAGACATAAACACAACTAAAAAACCAGTAATCGCACCGGTCCGCGTTGCAATGACAGCGTGAGCTGAAGTTAGTGCAGGTAAATTACCTTGCACCATAAATATCATACACGATAACCACGCTAGTGATAGTTTATGAAAGAATAAGGAGAGCTTACGTTTAATATCCACTTGGACCTCCAAAGATAGCTAATAGACATAGCAATACTATCAACACTGCTGTGAATCTGTAATCCATCCTGGCTATCTCCATAATACTTCCTCATTTTCTTCTGCACGGTGATGTATTTTATATTATTTGTCTTCTGTTTGGTAGAACATTTTTTTGGAATCTTCTGTCAGCCAATCTTTATTTTCGACATTCCATCTCGTAGTTTGGACATAATAGTCAGGTACCCTGTTACCAACAGTGTAGTTAGGAGCATCCCACAGAATGCGATTATTAGGCTGAGCTGCATAATTGCCGTCATCAAGAGCCAATATATGCGCACACTTATGTTCAGCAGGAATTTCAGAATGTTCTGTATCCAGGATATTACTTTCCGGATGAGCCCAATCAATTGTAAATAAATATTCGAATGGGTAATTTTTTTTATCTTTGCCAAAATATTTTCCACGTTTACCTCTTAAAAAACTAAAGCAATGAACACTAGGATAATAACTAAAGCAATTCCACAATTGAAGTTGGTCGATAGGCATATCGGGCACTTTGCTTCTATCAAATTTTTCTTGAAAAAACGCTGATATAGGCAGTCTCCAAAAACACGCACCATTTGGTAGCATAATGTTAAATAAGAGTGCGCGATCTGTAATAGAGCTAATAGAAAAGATACAACAGTCTTCAGACTCTCCGTGATGTTTTTCAAAATCATATAAATATTCCTTCCTTATTTTACAATAAATGGGTGGTATATCTGAATTTAAATAAGTTGCCATTATTTAATATCGCCCCAATTATCTCCTTTTTCATAATCCACTTTGTTTGGAACCTGTAATTCAACCGCAGACTCCATAATATTAATTATTTGTTCTGCCTTTTTATCAGATTCAACAGAGATATCCACCTCATCGTGAATCTGAATGTGTGGTATTATACCATTTTCATACAGTGCAACCATAGACTTTTTTGTCATATCAGCTGCGCTACCTTGTATTAATTTATTTAAAGCTTTGTAAGTAAATGCACGCTTTAATGGTTCATCATATTCTTTTCTTGCTTGTTCTAATGGTAAAGGTTTAAACACACCAAATTGTACTGGTTGCCATAAATCAAAATGACACGCACGTCCGCCTAAAGTTCTAATCTTACCACGATCATTTGCTTTACGAGATACATTATCCATCAGTTGTTTTACAAACGGAGCCTTTGTGTGATATTGTTTAATTAATTTTTCAGCAGACTCTTTCATCAAACCTAGTTCTGCCATTAATTTATTTTTACCCATACCATACATCAAACCCAAGTTAATAGTTTTTGCTTGCTTACGTTCAATGCCTGCCATATCTGCAACAACCTGGTGGAAGTCTGCATCACCTGCATTGTATGCATCTACAATTTCATCTACACCCATTAAGTTTTGTAACTTTGCATAGTGTACTAAAATTCTAGGTTCTTGTTGTGAGTAGTCAAACGATCCCCACGTTGTATTTTTTTCTGGAATAAATATAGATCTTATCATCGGTCCGAGTTCCGGATGCCTCGCTGGAATCTGCTGTAAGTTTGGATTGCTCATAGAGAATCTACCAGTCACGGTCCCGCCTGCATCAGATCGTATTTGATTTATGTCTGCGTGTATTCTACCGTCAACTGCGTGCTTAGTAATTGAATCTATAAAAGTTGTATGCGCTTTGTTAATCTCTCTTGCATCAGCAATTAGTTTTGGTAATTCGTGTGGATGGTTTTGTAAAAAGTTTTTTGTAAAGCTAGGCTCCTTACTTTTTTCTGTTCTATCATAAGGTAACTTTAAATTATCAAACGCTTTTGCGATGCTCCGAGCCGCGTGTATTTCTACGTCAACTCCTGTTAAACTTTTGATTTTACTGACGATTTTAGCCTCACGATCCATAAGATTTTTTTTGATTTTAGCCGCTTTGTCTAAATCAACTCTTACACCTTTGAATCTCATATCAACTAAACAAGGAAATAGTTTTGTCTCTAATGTAAAGACATCCATTAGTTCTTGATTATATAATTCTATCTTTAATCTCTGCCAAAGTTTAAGGGTAGCTTCCGCATCACGTTCCGCGTACTGTCCAACAAAAAGCGCTGGCAATCTCCACATATCTTTTTTAGGATCTAATCCATATTCTTTTGCGGCTGCTTGTAAAACGTTTTCATCTTTACCAATACCTACATAAAATTTAGCTAACGTATTTAATGCATAAGATAATCTATTCTCATCTATTAAAGACGCTGCAATCATTGTGTCTACAATTTTACCCTTGACTATAACTCCTGCTGCTCTCAACCAACAGACATCATACATTGCATTGTGAAATATAAAGGTAGTATCGGGTTGATTACAAACATCTTGCAACCAAGATAAAACTAGTTTTCTGTCCATATTACCACCGGACTCGTGTTGTATAGGAAAATAGCCAGACCAGCCCTCTACAGCCACCGCAACGCCAGCAATGTGGCCTCTACCGGTAACATTACCTGACCCCAGTGTCATTAAATAAGGGTCATTAGTCTCTAAATCGATTGCTATTTCTTTGTGTCCTTTGAGATCTTTAAGTTCATCAGGCATTACCCATTCCGTTTGTGGTGTGAACAAAGGAATTTGAGTACTTCTCATTCGTAGTCCCTTTCAAGAACCATCTCTAAATAGTGTATAGCTTTTCTCACGTCCTCTTCTTTTCCCTTCGATTGATGTCTACAGATATATTTTATAGCGTTGCCTTCTGCAAAAAGCAACTTGTTTTCGTTTATAAATTCTGCGGGTTGAATTTTCATATTTTGGTAGTGCTTCCCGCCTACCTGCTTATCTAACGAATCATAAGTAGCTTTCTTAAATATTTCTTTATTTGTCATTTTGTTTCTCCTCATAATCTTTATATTCTTTTATTAATTTTTCAGATGGATGCCAAACATCAACAGCTGAATGACAGTTTGGACAAGATAAATTACTTACAATATCATAGTCTTCATTGTCTTCCGTGTCGTGATCTCCACCCCAAATTAGTTCAGTGTTGCAGTGCCAGCAGTTCATAATATATAAGCTCGATTAAAATCTCTTGGGTCCAAGACGTGTAATTCACGCTTCGCTCTCGTCGCTCCGGTATAAAATAATCTATGTAATTCATCCGGGTCATAACTAAATGTTTCGAGTGCGGCGTTGGTTAAGTCTTGCATCAATAAAACTTTATCAGCTTCTCCTCCTTTCGCTCCGTGTATGGTTGACATTATTATACGAGGGTTTTTATTTAATGTTTCTCCATTCGCCCTCATATTACGAATGTAGTTTTCAGTAATGGTATCTAATCCTTCAAAAGATTCATACCAAACTTTATCTATGATAAGACCGTGTTTATCTTTACAGTCTTGTAGTGTATACTTTTCATCAGAATGTAGAGTCTTACCTTTTTGAAATCCAGGTAATACATTTGATCCAAGATACTCATAAATATTTTTAATTTCTAAATGATTTAAAAGTTCACCTTTACGCCAGTGTTCCCAATTATTTAATGCGAGTAATAATTTTAAAGGTACAGAGTTCATTCCTTTGAATTGAAAATACCATCCTTGTAATTCACACAAATCTTTTGCATCATCTAAAAAATGATTGGCTGAAGATAATACTAACCAGTTACCCTCACTCATATCTACTTGTGTAATATCAGAATATCTTTTTAAGATACCTTCTTCTTCTCTTGGTTTATATTTTTTATCAAATCTATTTTGTACTTGACCAATTATTCTTTGTGACAATTCGTGTATGGGTCCACCTGGTATACGATAAGATTGATCCAATACTTTAATATCATTTACTTCTTCTTTTAAAGCTATGAAGTGATCCACATCTGCACCGGCCCATTTAAATATAGCTTGGTCATCATCACCTGCTATGTAAGTTTTTTCTGCATTGGCCCAAAGTTTTCTAACCATCTCCCACTGTATCAAAGATAAGTCTTGTGCCTCATCAATAAATAATACTTTAAAACTATTCACAGATTCTTTTTCAATATAGTCTATTAATAAATCGTTAAAATCTTTTAGTCCTTTTTCTTTTTTAAATCTTTTTAGTTCTTCTGCCAATAAAAATAATGTATTACGTTCAATGTCCAATATGTTTTGTCTCGAATCATAATATTCTAATAGATCTATTCTCTTAACTGCAGCTGTATTTATAATTGTTAAATATTCATTGTCTGAATTAAAGGTACCATCGCTGTCAGAAAATCTTGCAGTCTTAATTGGTATGCCACATTTCTCACCAAACTCTTTGTAGTCATCCCGACCCATCATTTTTTCTTTAGTCATCCCTAATTGATTAAATGCATAGGAATGAAGTGTTCTAAAATTACTTAAATCATTTTCAATATCTAAATTAAATTTGTCCGCAGCTCTAGTTGCCGCCTCTGTCGCGGCTTTTTTAGTAAACGAAAAGTACCCAATTTGTTTAGGTCTTATCCCTTGCTGTATAAATTCGTCCACTAGATTTAATAGTGTTGTTGTTTTACCTGTTCCTGGTGGTCCTAATATTATTGTTTTCATACTTTTATTACTATACTCCTATTCTTTCCTGGCAGTTTTTCTATCCACCCTCTTTCTTGTAGTTGATTAACTTTCACAAAAATTAAACATTTACTAGATACCCCTGTACCTATTTTCATCTCTTCATAAGAAGGTGCCATATTATTTTCATCAATATATTTTTTAATAAAATTAAAAAGTTCTAATTGTTTTTTAGTTAAGTTAAATTTTTTCATTATATTAATTCAAACATAAATATTGTTATGATTAATAAACCAAAAATTTCAGTATATGTATTCATTAAAAATGTTCCTCCTGGTATGTTGTTTTAGAAACTGACGCCTCTGTCTGTTTCATTGTTTTGATTTTAATTAATCTTGGTTGTTGTTTCTTAACTCTAACTCTTTCTTCTTCTACAAATACATCTAATTGTTTTAATAGATTACCTGTTTGAGTTTTATCTTTCTCCCAATGATTTCTTTTACAAAAATTAAAAAAGTCTTCCATTCTAAAATATGTAAAACCATCTTCAGTAAAAGGAAGTTTGTTAAATATGTCATCTATAGTTCTAGCATTCTGTCTATTGGTAGTCCAATCTTGAAGTAGTCCAGTTAATTCATTAACAGGATTCAAAGACTCTAAAGGTTCTACTTCTTGTAAATTTTGCATCATTGGTTTTAAAAAATGTTGTTTCCAATCTTTTGGTTTTGGTACAGGTACAACTAGATTAGCTTGATCTAAACACGCTAATGCAAACATACCTGGATTATAAAGTTGTTCTGATTTTAATTCGATCCGCGTTCCACTAACATCTAAAAACCATTGTGGTGGCGTTGATGAGTATTTAGTTAGACTTCCAAGTACAGGCATTTCTTCTTCACCAAATCCTACACCAAATCTTTTTGTTCTACATAAACCCGATTGACATACAGAATTAATAGGTGCGTCTTTACATCTATATTTATCATAACCTTTTCTATTTACAGATTTAATTAATTGTTGAACCTCACTATTACTTAAGGGTGGTTCCATAAATTCCATATTCGCTTTTACTATTTCATCTTCCCAAGTATCTGGGTTTGCTTGTTTATAATAAACTGCAATATTAAATAGTGCGTTGTTCCTTGAGCCCTCCCCGAAACCAATCGAAGCTAACTTATTTAAACAAGGAGGGCCACCAGGAAATGCTTCTTCTATTTTTTTCTCTTCCGTCTTAATTTTTTCAACGGCTTCTTTGCTACACGCGAAAACATCATAGAGCTGATAAAATTCCTCAAGTGTACAACCGGCGCCAGTATCGTTGATAGCATAACGTAGTCCTTTCATTTCATTGTGGTAGGGTAGATTTAAGAAGTTACCAGTGTCCCCACGATCCACTAGTATTTCTGTTTGTTTTGGAAATATTTCTGATCCTTCATAACCAAGTAGGATAGCGAAAGATTTTAATTTTGATTGCATCAAAGATGCAGGAATGTTTTCTTTTGTGAATAAAAATACGTGCGCGCCGCCAGATTTACTACGGCAAACTATTAATGGGAGTTTAAGATTCCGAATACTTTTAATGAGGCCAACGTGATCAAGGTTATATTCGTCAATATCAATGCACCCCCACCTACAATCATTATTTTCTGTGATAGGGATAATCCCAAGGGCTGGACCTTTTCCGGTAAGATGGTTTTCCCAGAGTTCTTCGGTGACGGTACCACGTACAATAAAAGCTTTTCCTTGTTGCTTTCCGTTTTCGCCACGTTCACCAGGTTGATATTGTCCATATGCTATAGTTAATCCGCTAAATATATTTTTGAATTTATCTTTTTTCATTATCATTTCTTTTTTCTTTGTAAAGGGGGAAGTTGCCTTCCCCCTCATTTTTATTAGTACGGAGTTGAATCCTGTACTTTCTCTTCCACATCAGCTTTTGTTTGAACGTTCCCTTTAGATACATTTCCAGAAAAATCTTTTGCACTTAAGTACAAAGACTTATCTTCTTGTCCTAAAATTCTGTCCTGTGTCACAACCCAACCATACCAAGAACCTTTATCGTTCTTTTGTAAGGTAGAAGCTAGATTATAGACAACACCGTGCATAGGAGGGATAGCAAATCCACCCTTGCCGTCAGCAATTTGTATGGTTTTCATCATAGAATTCCATTTTTTACTGACATTTAATTGAGTTGATTTCATAGTAATCAAAGCAGGAGTATAACCCCCTGTTTTTGTCTCAATCATTACGTAGTAAGAAGCTGTCTCTTCAAGATAATTACCGTTAGGCAATCTAATCTTTGAGCCATCTCTCTTACCTGTTGTGATTACCGGACTGTTCGGTAGGTGAACTGCAACCGGAGCACCTGGTCCGTCCCCTCTATCCGACCATTCTGGATAATCTTTTTTGTAGTAGCAAGGAATTATCTTGATACCTTTTTTACCATCGTATAACTCGCTGGTAACAGTATTATAGATCATACCAGGTTTGGCACCCTCTATATACTTTGCATCACCTTCAGTTACCTGCGGTGATAGTTGTCCCAAGATTCTGACAAATGGTAACGCCATATCTTCTTGCGTCATATTCTCAAAACCTTTGGATACGTCATCACCAAACAACGCTAGTGATGTGTCTTGTTTAGCTTTTATTTCATTAGCCATTATACATTCTCCAATAGTTATTTCCGGGTGATTTTAGTTTTGTCTTTAATCCAAGTACTAAAGACATCGGAAGGCATATCGAGCCCGGACTCGATACGCTCCCTAAATAGGGCAGTCAATGTCATCCAAGCCACATCAGATTTCTGTTGTGGTTGAAAACCATTCTCTGCCGCAAGGTTGAGCAATTGCTCCGCCTTGTCATCTTCTCCCTTTCCAAAAGTAACGAAGACATTGTTTTTAATAATGTCCCCCAAACCTTGGTCACGAAGCCATTTATAGCATTGCGATCTCTTATCTTCATCTTTAGGAAGAGTGCATCTATATTCTTTTTTCACAGCGACTTTGGAACCATCAGCTAACTTTAATTCTGATAGTCCTTGTTCCTGTAATAATTCTGGTATGACACGAGAACTGATATCATCAGCCTCTGCTTTTTTAGATTTGAGTTGCTCTTCTAATGCTGCAATCTCATCTTCTTTTTGTTTTAACTTTACACATTCTTGTGCAACTGTTGACGCTTCAACATTGTCTAAAAGATCTTTTGAATCTTCTAACATCATATTTCTTACTTCACTCATATTATCCTTTCTGATACATATCTACTTCTAGAGGATAGTATCTATATTCTCTTTTGTCCCATTTCAACATATTAAATTGTCCTGCTGTCACTTCACTTACTGCTGCAGTTGATATACCTATAATTACAGGATCTCCTACTGCTAGTAAATAATCGTGCTTTCGAAAATCTTGTAAATTCTTTTTCATCTTCTGTACATAAGGTGCAGTAGATAATATTGCCTGGTCTCTGTTAGGCAAACATATTACAAGATAACCAAAATCAGACGCACTTAATATATTTATATTAGGCGCTGGTTGTTGAATCACATAAACAAATTTCTCTTCAGGGTTGTTTTTATAAAATTCTAAAAACTCCTGTAAGGAATTAGGTTTGTACAATTCAAATATTTTATTTTTCATTTCTTATTTCTTGACAACCTTTACCATAGGCTTTATATACTTGTCAACTAGAAAGAAGAAAATAATTATGAAATATAAATTTAAAACTAAACCCTATGCACATCAAATAACTGCATTGGAAAAATCGTGGAATAAAAAAGAGTACGCATATTTTATGGAAATGGGTACAGGTAAATCAAAAGTATTAGTCGACAATATGGCTATGCTGTATGATAAAGGTAAAATAAATGGGGCGTTAATTATAGCACCAAAAGGTGTTTACAGAAACTGGTATTCACAAGAAATACCAAATCATTTAGCTAGTCACATAGATCATAAAACGGTATTATGGACTGCGGCTACATCTAAAACAAAGGATAAAGAGTATCAACAATTATTTAAAGTAGACTATGACCTTCACATCCTTGTAATGAATGTAGAAGCATTTTCGACAAAAAAGGGCCTTGAGTTTGCCGCAAAGTTTATTAATTGCCACAAGACTCTTATGGCTGTCGATGAGTCAACTACCATAAAAACACCTAGTGCAAAAAGAACTAAATCTATTTGCAATCTAGGTAAGCACGCTAAATACAGAAGAATTCTTACAGGTTCCCCTGTGACAAAAAGTCCCTTGGATTTATACACGCAATGTGGTTTTCTTGATGAAGAACTATTAGGATTCGGTTCCTTTTATTCTTACAGAAATAGATATGCAATTATGGTAGATAGAAATTTTGGTGGACGTAGAGTACAAATACCTACAGGATATCAACGTCTTGATGAGTTATCAGAGATATTAAAGAAGTTTTCTTATCGTTGTTTGAAAGAAGACTGTCTAGATTTACCTCCTAAAACTTATGTTGAAAGACAAGTAGAATTAACAGAAGAACAAACTAAAGCTTACGCGACTATGAAATCCGCGGCCCTTGCTTCTCTAAAAGGTAAGATGGCCACAGCGCCTCACGTATTAACACAAATGATGCGACTACATCAGATCACTTGTGGTCATTTAAAGAATGATGATGGTAGTATTACTGAAGTAAAGAGTAATAGAATCAAAGCATTACTAGAAGTCCTTGATGAAGTAGAAGGTAAAGTTATTATCTGGGCCAACTATGTATATGATATTAAACAAATCGTTAACGCGATTAATGATGAGTATGGTGATGATTCTATTGTTCAATACTATGGTGCAATTGATTCTGAAAAAAGACAAGATAATATTAAGAAGTTTCAAGATCCAAATTCTAAAGCGCGATTCTTTATTGGTAATCCCCAGACCGGTGGTTATGGTATTACTTTAACCGCTGCGAGTAATGTTATTTATTATTCCAATGGTTATGATCTAGAAAAAAGATTACAATCAGAAGATAGAGCACATAGAATAGGTCAGAAAAAATCAGTAACATACGTTGATCTTATAGCACCAAAAACTGTAGATGAAAAGATCCGTAAGGCACTGCGTAAGAAAATAAATATAGCAACACAAGTAATGGGAGAGGAGTTAAGAGACTGGATATAATGAGATTTAATCAAAACGACGACTACGATAGAAAGAAACAAATAGAATATTTAAACAATAAACCGGAGTACCAGGATGATAAACTTCGCTTGGTTCCCGAGGAAATGAAATCTTTTGATTTTTGGAATTGGAGTAAGATAGTAGAATTTAAAAAAAGAAATTGTAATCACAATACATTTCCAAATTTTATTCTACAAGAAGACAAGATGAAAAAAAATATAGAGATAGCTCAAAAACATAACATAATATTTCTTTATCAAAATAAATTTTATAATGATAAAATATGGGAATGGAACATATCTGAAATGGTAAAAGATAATAAACTTCCAGAACCTATTGTTAAGAATATGAATAAATATACTTTTGTAGACAATCCAGAAAAAGTTCCTAAAAAAGTTTATATGTTAACTTTAGATATGGGCCACGAGATTTAATGGAACTAATCATTTTAAATGATGGTTTGTATCAATTGATACCTGTTACAAAAAAGATAATGGAAGGTATTGCTATAACTGCTGAAGTAGATTGTTTTGCTTTGTGTGATATTTTAAGACTTAAACTTACAGGTTATGTAGATAGTTTAAACTTACATATAATGAATGATGGTAGTGGTAGTTTTATTGGCTGTATGTGTCGTTAACCTACAACTTTGCCGTCTTTCCATTCCATATCTGGAAGACCTTCAGTATATTTTTTTCCGTCAAAAGTAAGAACTTGTTTTCTATTTGAATTTGATTCGTGATAACTTATGTGGACCCATCCGCCTGCAGGATCTTCAGGATCAAAGTACTCCATAATCAGCTGATCAAAGTCAACGTTATTTTGTAGCCAGTAAGCTGTCTTAATGTTGGGTACGCCAAATATTTCTAGGTCGACCGCCTGGCCCTTCGCGTGCTGCGATGTCTTTTTGCTACCGATCGCTTCACACAGCGCCTCGCTCCGGTATCCGCTGGTGATGGTCACAGGTTTGTCTGCCCACGCACGTAGCGGCTCAAGCACCTCATAACACAGATCACCTAAACTTTTAATCTCTCCTGATCCTGGTGTGTTATCTATGCCCTTACGCTGCGCGGTCATCGAATTGGTCATCTCTCTTAAAGTAAAGTGTTTACTCAACTGCATAATTTTTCTCCTAGTTAATGATTTTTTCTATGGCGAAGAGTGCAGCAGTTCCCGCTGCTGCTAAAAGAACCCAATAGACTTTATCTATCTTACCGCCCAATTTTTCTACATCCTCGTGTACGTGTTTTAAATTTTTCTTAACACCTGAAATGTGTCCGTATAAAGATAAAATGTGTTCTCTGGTTGTTTTGGGTTCTATTGCCATAATTAATCGAATAGTCTATCTATTGCTGCTTCTTTTTGATCTTGAGGTAATGATGTAAATGGAACACTACCATATTGAGCATTAGCATTTACTACAGAAGGAGTGGCTCCTGATACTAATGGTGGTAGTTGTCCCACAGGTGTGTTCCCTAAATCAGGTTTAGGTAAATTTTTAAAAGGATTTTTTATGTCTGGAATATTTTCATTAGTTAATGAATACTCACTTAATGATGCTCTTAACTCTTCTATAGAATCAATTACATATTCTATTGGATTAGCTATTCCTAATTGGTCCGCTATCTCTTGAAAACCAATAAAACTTCCAGTACTAATTTTCATAGGTCTAAATAAACCTTCTGATAAATATCCAAAATTTGGTCCACCTATTCTTTCCGCAACTTCAGTATATAATTGATCTTCATTCAAACCTAAAGTTTGAGCAGCTTTAATATCATCTGACATAGTTTTTTGTACTTTATATAAAGCTTTGTTAGCATTAATGTAAGCATCAAATATTTCTTCTGGTGTTACTGGACCCCCTTTTAACATTGCTGCAGTAAACAAGGCTTTTGAATTTCTAGTTCCTCTTGAATAATCTGCAACCTTATATTTAATAGAGTTTGCAGGATCTATTTCAACAGCTCTTGCTCCAATAATACCTGCTAGTTCGTTTCCAAATTCATATTCTTTACCACCTTTACTAAATCTTCCTAAATTATCTTCTGGTTTTAAAGACATATTAAGTCTTTTTAATTGTTGCCAGTTAAGTGGAGCTTGAGCTTTTATTAGGTGAGCTAAACTATTATAAATTTGATTACCTGCAGAATCATTTTCATTATAAACTCTAAAACCATCTCTTGTTTCTCCGCCTCTCATATAAATATCAGCTAATGCTTCTGTCCAAATAGATTCTGTAATAAATGGATCTGCTAATTCTTTTGTAGATTCAAATAAACCTAAAATAAAATCATCCATAATACCATCTTTATCTTGTTCGCCTGATTGGACTCTATTAATAACCGTCTGAATAGGTCTTGTTAAAGTATCATATGCATTCATATGAGAAAAATCTATGTATTTAAATTTACCATCATCCCCTTTTAAAGGTATTAATGTAGAATTTTTAGACCATTTAGGTACATATCTTCTTATAGCTTCTAACTCATCTCTACTAATATCATAAAGCGCTTGACCTGCAGACACAGCAGCATAAGGAACAGCACTAGTAGTAACTCCCATTCCAAGTAATCTTGTAAGACCGATTGTTCTTAAAGGATTAACAGTATCTTTTCCTACTTTTACAGAATAAAATATTTCATCTAAACCTCTTTTAACAATATTAGTTCCTGTTCTCATAATTTCTGCAGGAAATGATACAAAGTTTCCAACAGGATACTGTCTTAATCCTTTTACAAAATCAGAAACATAAGCATAGTTTGGAATATTATTTCTAACAATTGCAGCAGCTTCTTGAGCAACAGTTTCTCTATTAAATTTAACAGTATTACCTGCCATATTTACAAAGTTGTTTCCTTGAGCAATCCCTGCTTTTTCATATGCAGCAAATAATCTATCTTGTTCTTTATAATAAGAAAATATTTTCCAAAAATCATCTTCAGCTGTATAGGCATCTTGAGCAAATCTTTTTATTCTTGATAAACCTTTTGCTAATTTATTAAATGCTTTTATAGATCCTAGAGTAGATCCAAAATCTATATCTTTTAACAAAGCTTTTAAATCAGCTAATTGAACTTGAGAATTTACTACACCTCTTTCTAGTAACTCTCTATAAATTTCATTACCTTCTTTAGTTCTTGGTCCTAACTGTAAAGCTCTTAACGCTTTTCTTGCGGCTCCTTCACCCGGACCTATAAAAGGTATAAGACCATTGGCTGTAGCAAAAGCTCCTGCACTTAAAAAGTTACGCATATGGGTAAAAGGTGAGAGAATAGTTTTAGCCATTTGAGATGTAGCTTTAGGATATAAAATTGCATTTGTATAAAGTCTGCCGGCAAACCCACTGTCAGGACCAATAATATTTTTATTTACATTATATAAAGCATCCGCATTTCCTTTTAATGTCCACTTACCAGTTAAAGGATTAATACTAGCAACATCAACAAGCACTTCATCTTTACCTTTTCTCGCTATATATTCACTTACGGATTCTCCAGGTCTTCTACCAAAACCTGCTTCATAATCATTTATTAAACTTCTAGTACTTGGTTTTCTTAATGTTTGATTGGCTGTTTCTTCCCATACTGATCTACCTGTTTTAGGATCAAGTTCTCCTTTTAATAACATTCTTTCTTTACTTCTATCTGTTAAAGGATTTATTTGTTCTAAACCCTCTTCCCCTCTTTGAGAAACAGTTCCTACTCTTCGATAATCTCCAGTTTTAGCTCCAGTTGCTTTTATTAATTCTTCTTCCGTATCAAAAAAAGTTTGAATAGGAGCTTTAGCTGAAGCTTCTTCAGCAGACATACCTTGTTTCATTAATTCGTTTATTTTAGCTGCTCTTGCAACTTTGATATCATTAGAATTTCTAGCTAAATTTCTATAAAATTCATCTCTTCTAATAACTGTAGATAACATATTAGTGCCGTTTAATATTGTAGACATAGCACTTTCATCTTTACCTAAAAGTCTTTTGGCTAACGCTTGTGTATCAGGGGTTAATTGTTTTAGTTGTTTGTTAGGATATTTAGCAGCTTTAGATGCAAAAGATTTATCTACAAAATAATTAGGTATTTTAAATAATACATTTCCTTTGTTTGATAAAGGAATTTTTCTATCTATAAAAGCTGATTGATAAATATCAGCTACTATTTTTTTTGCTTCTTGATTAGAAATTTTAACAGGAGTAGGTAAATTTTCTGCTATTTTTATTATATTTTTTTCTTCTAGTTTTATTAATTCTTTTGCAGGAGCAAGATTGTCTGCTAGTTTTATAGGATTATTTTTAAATACTTTATAACCACTATCTAATCTTTCTTCTAATGTTTGTGGTAATAATTTTTTCCATCTATCAAACACAGAAGGACCTGATTTTACTTTTCCTTTAACAAATCGTTTAGGTTTTGTAATATCTAAAGATCTTCCTTCTATAGAAAGTAAATCTCCCCACCCTTCTCTCATTTCTTCTAATGTATCTATAAAAGCTTTTTGTTCTGCTTTAGGAATTGTTTTACCAAATTTTTTAGCTTCTTGATTAATTAAATTAATTGATTTAGAAGCTTCATTTGGATTAATTTTAGGAAGAACAACTCTTAAAATTTCTTCTGGTTTAGCTTCTTTAGTAGCTTTTTTAATAGCATCTCCTTCAGACAAACCTTCTTTAATATATAAATTTTTTAATCTATTAAAATCTGTTGGGTCTGGAGCAATTGCTCCTGTTCTTGGATTAATTGCATTTGTTTTTCCAAACACAATACTTTTTTCATCTAAACCAGATACTAAAGTTTTACCTAATTGTTTAGCTATTGCAGTTTGAGAAGCAGAGGCTTTACCAGAAAATATATTAGCTCTATCTAAAAATGGAATAACAGAATCTATTTGGTCGTCTAATTTAAATGCAATATTTTGAGCTCTATTTAAATCACCATCTAACATTCCTTTAAATGCCATTTCATCTGTAAAGTATTGAGGGTTCTTACCACTACGTGGTCTTAATCTTTGTGATACATAGTCTAAAGCTCTACCTATTTTATCTTGCGCAACTCTACCTGCTTTACTAGAGTCTGCTAATTTTTTAACACCTGAACCTGCTAAACTTAATATACCTGTAAATGCAGCACCTTCTATTCCAAGTTTTAATCTATTATATAATTCTCTACTAGGATCATAATCATCTCCTCTTTCTAATTTCGTTGGACCTACATCAAATAAATCTCCAAAGGTACCTACTTTATCAGGGTCGGAAACAAATATAGATTCCGCTACACCGCTGGCCAAACCTGTTGCACCTAATTGTAGCGCCTGACCTTTTCTATTAAGCTGCGCTAGTCTACCGGCATCTTTTATTTTTTGTCCTTTTTTTAAACCTTCTAAAATAGGTAAACCATCTGAATCTAATAACTTAAAATAGTTACCTGATTTCTTTGCAGCAAGTGCGCCTTTAGTTGCAGTGCTTGCAATCTTACCTGCAACACCTACCGGTATAGCTAGATTAGTTAAAATTTCACTTATCTTACCTGCAGTAGTTGCTTCTGCATATTCATCAAAAGGATTTATATCTGCAAAAAATGTTTCTACTTTTTCTGCTGTGTTTGTGTCTGCACCTAAATCTATTAAGTTAGCTCCAATAGAAACAAAACCTTCTGGTATTTTGAATAAACCAGAACCTATACCAGCAAAGAAAGAGCCTAGACTACTTACTCCTACGTCTCTACCAAATAGTTTTGCAGTATCTTTATCTGTTTGTTTGGTTGTTTCAGAAGTTAGTTCGGGAAACAAAGCGTCTACTTGGGAAGTGAATTCAACCATTTATCCTCCTATGCAATATTATAAATTCTCTGTGGGGTACCGTCTAAATCTATTTCTATAATACTCTTAAGTATTTTTTCTGTTCCAGTAGTAGAGTCTTTTACTGTTGTTTTTACAACAAAAGTATCTCCTGGTTTAGCATCCTTAATATTTTTAAATTCTTCTAATGTAACTACTTTTTTAAAGTTAAAATTTTTACCTGTCGTAGGAGATGTTGCGCTTTGAATACCTACAGATAATTCTTTATTGTTTAACATACCACTTTTGTTTGCAGCTAATAAAGCTTTGGGTAGACTTATATCTTCTCCTGCTTCTATTTGATAATCTATTTTAGATTTCATTAATTCAATATTAGCTTTGTCTCTTTTAGTTTGAGCTTTATCTTTAAGCATAAATGTAGCTGCAGCTGTTTCTATTTTTTCTGCTCTGCCTGGACCTGATTGATTTTCTAATTCAAAGAATTTTTTTGCACCTTCAGTTAAACTTTCTGCACCTATAAAGGCTGCTGCTCCTCTACCAAAAGTATCTCCTAAATCTCTTCTAAATGCTTTTTTATAACCAAGAGTATCTCTAATTTCTTCTAATGTTAATTCTTCGTTAGCTGTATTTTGTTTATTTAAAATACTATCATTGCTTAATAAATTATCTGTAATTGTTTTTTTAGGTACACTTCCTTTTTCTGGTCCTGGGGTAGGTAAAAATCCATCTTGAGGAGTTGTTTTAGAAGGTACAATAATTTCTTCTCCAGTAGTTGTAGATCTTTCAACACCATCATCGTCTACATAAGTGCTTTGTCTTTCTAAAATTTCTCTAATTACTTCATTTTTTGGTGTATATGATTCTATTTTATCTTCAATAGTTACATCTTCAACTTTAGTTGGATCTTGATTACCAAATTGATTATTAGATATCATTTGTTCAAAAGAACTTTTCTGTGGTAAAGTATTTGCACTAAATGGAGATGTATTTCCAATTTGTGTTTTAGATCCTAATACATATTTATTTAATGCATTCTTTAAAAAATCCATACCACTTTTTTCACCAGCATAACCACCTGGTTCATTTACTAAACCTCTTTTAGGTTTATCTAATCCACTAGTGATTCCCGATCCGCGACTATCGACCGGGCCACCTCTAAACATAGGTCGTCTTAAAATTCTACTCATTATCCAAATAATCCTAATTTAGAACCGATACTCGCAACACCTGAACCAACTCCAAGAGCCGTTGCTAATGGACTAGCTGGAGCGGCTGGCGGTGCGTAACCTACTGTTTGTGTAGGGAATGCGCCTGGTTGAATTTGTGCAAGTTGTTGACCAATCAATCCTAGTTGTGTGAATGGTTGGAACTGTTGTTCTCTTTCAGCTGCTGCTGCTGCATCCAATATAGCTTGTTGTTGTGCTTGACCTGCTTGACCAAGTGACTGTTGGTATTGTCCAAGTCCTTGTTGGGCTGCTAATTGATTAGCTGCTGCTGCCTGTGCTTGTTGAAATCCTTGTGCTAATAATTGTGCTTGTAGGTTTGATCTACTTGTTGCTGCACCTCTTGCAGACTCTGCTGCAAGTACACCTTCTCGTCCACCACCATAAGCTCCAGCTTGAATAGCTTGGTCACGTCTAGCAGTATCTGCAATGGTTTGTTGTCTGTCAAACTCTGATAAAGTTTCATCTATAACTTCTCTTTGATAAGGAGACATAAATGCTTGATAAGAATCTGCTCCTACTAATCCTGCTGTTCCTGCTGCTTTTGCAGATTGAAAAGCTGCTTGTCTATCTTGAAATTGTTGAGCTGTTTCACCAGCTTGCATAGGCATTAAAGAACCTAAACCACCTGCTTGTGTTCTTGCAAATTGTTGTAATTGTGATTCGTCAGCAATAGTTGGTTTGTATTTAGACGGATCTATTCCTGTAAAACCTCCAGCAGGTATTGCACCCGCTCCTAGTTTATCAATTGATTTTAAAAAGGCGGTAAGCGAACCTTCTATTACCGGTGCTGGTTTTGTTATAGTTGTTGTTTCAGCCATTATGCTCTTGCCTCTAATCTGTTCATTGTTTCATACATTCGTTTTGCTCCTTCATTAACGCTTCCACCACCTGCTGCTCTTACAGCATCGGCAGTCATTACAAATTCATTCTTTGATAATCTTGCTGGTACATCATCAGCTTTTTCTTTTTTACCTATGGGTATAAATCCTCCGCCTCTCATATCCATTTCTTTACCACCTAAATTCATTAATCCGCCGTCTTTCATACCTTGTGCTTCAGGTCCACTTTGTAGTGCGCTGATACCTATACCACGGTTTAGATTTAACATATTTAGTGGTTGATAACCTAACGCAGGTTGAAGCATAGGTTGAAAACCTGCAATCTGTGCTTTTTGTTCAGGTCCTAATCTACTTCTTATTCTTCCTAAAGTTTCTTCAGCTCTGCCTACACCTTGTTCTAATTGATTGAGTCTAGGAAAAACAGCTTGAGCTTGTTGTAAAGGTTGCAAACCTGCAAGTAAGGGTCGTTGTGTTAGTGCTGTTATTTGTGATGCTTGTGGAAGTATTGGTGCTAACGCTCCACCTTCTTGAAGACCGATTCTACCGCCGTCTTTATATCCTCTTTCTTTTACCTTTTTCATTTCTTCAATATATTCATCACTTAATTTATCATACATTTTTTCAGGTAGTTCTGGATTTTTTTGACCACCAAAAAACATATCTTCTCCTAGTTTTCTTAAATATTGAATTGGTAAATATACACTTCCATCTTTATCTGTAATTATATCACTTAAAGATAATATTCCTTCATTAATATCTTCTCCAACTTTTGATACTAGCTCTGGATCTCCTAATCCAAATATATCAGATTTAACTTTATCTTTATCTACTTCTTTTACAGTTTCTTTAATATCTTGAAATTGTATATCTTCTACATCAGGATCTGTAATATTAAATTCTCTCATATTATCAATTTCTGTTACAACTGCTGGATTGCCCATAGGACCTGGATCACCACCATTAGCTAATCCTACTCTACCACCGGCTCTATATCCTGCTGCTTCTATTGCATCTAAAATTTCTTGTTCTGTAAAGCCATAAGCTTCCATAGATTGTCTGATAGCAAATGCTCTGTTTGAATTTTCTTCATCCATTCCCGCTTCATAGTCAGCTTGTTCTCTTTCATAATCTTTTAGTGCTCTTCTGTTTTCAGCTACTGCTAGATCTGTCATACCTTGACCTACTGGTACTAATGCTGCTTTTAATCCTTCTTTACTAAATAGATTGTTTTGTAAAGTATCACTAACACCTGATAAATAATTTGAACTTGTTTCTAATGCACCTAAACCACTTTTAGTTAATCCTGGTTCCATACCAAGTGCTTTGTTTTTAAAGAAATCTCCTGCACTTTGAGTTCCAGTGCTAGCTAAACTATCTCCACCCATATATTGAGAATAACTTTTTCCTGTGTCACCAATTGTTCTTCCGCCCGCACTTCCTGGAGTAGACAACGCACCGGTAGCTGCTGCCATTAATGTAGATAAACCAGAAAAGTCTCCGTCACTTCCTTCTTGAGCTAATTGAGATCCAAGGTTTAAACCACCAGATATCAATCCTCTGGATAACATACTATTACCAAATGCACCCATAATTCCTGGAGCCATAAACGGTGCGGCTGCAGCTAAAAACGGTAATGCTGGTTTGATTTCATTCGGTACTATCTTATCTAGTACTCTTGAAATAGGTCTAGTTATCTTTTTTAAAAATCCCATAGTTTCTCTTTATAATATGTATTAACGGCAAGTTTGCCAAACTTGTAAATAGGCGAGTGTATCACAATTTACAGGCTTTTTAACCATTCGTCAATCGCTGATATTAAAACCAGCGCCTATCTTTATCTCTTCTACAGTCACATTTACATCTCTTCTGATGTGTTCTGCTTTAGTTTCTGTACTGGCATTCTGTACGTCTGCTAATGCTTCTGCATCTGACATATATTCTTGACCTGTTTCTGTGTTAGTTAATGTTACTTCTGTTTTAGGTGTAATTACTGGTACTCTTTGACCATTAATTGTTTCATACCTAACTGAAGCTTCTGTTTCTACAAACGGCATTATCTGTCCTCCCTGTTGATTTCTAATATTGATGCTACAACGTGCAATCTATTTGCATCTGCAGCGGTTACTTGTAATACTTCACTTTCTTGCATAATTAAAGGCTCACTTAATAATTGTTCTGTAGCATTACCTGCTATAGCTTTATTTTGAAATATAGTAAATTTGTTAGCTGATGCTGGATCTCCATCAAATAAGTCAACTGTAATATCACTACCATTATTTGTATCATCACAAACTAATATAGATTTTACAATAGCTCTAGAGTTAGATGCTACAGTATATAAAGTTGTAACTGTGTTAGTTGTTAAATCTAATTTTTGGTTTTTATATATATTTGCCATTTATCCTAATCCGAACCACGTATATCTTTCCGAGTCCTCTTTAAGTTGTGTTAAGTATGTAGAGTTTAATTGTTCAATGATTGTAGTTAACGCTCTGTTAATTTGTCTTTGATTATCTTCACTATATTCTTTTTTAGGTTCAGGTAATCTTACTACAACTTTAGTCATTAGCCTCTCCTTCCATCTGGTTGTATGTCAACTTGAAACGTACCAAATCTCCAAGACTCACCTACACCAGTATTTTCTATCTTTATATTTGCATATCTTCCTCTTGCTCTTGTGTCAACCTTTAAGGTACTAGAATTTATTATAAAAGGACTTAATGCAGTTTCTATATCATCTTGTGATGGAAAATCTTTTATAGATAATGTTACTTGGTTATTACCAGTTAATACTTTGAAGTTAGGTAAAAATCTTCTCATCGCTAAAAATACTTCTGCTTGATCTGGTTGCAAAGAAAAACTAAATGATTGAATAAAAGAAGTAAGTGTGGTTACACTACCATCTGGATTTACTTGATCGGTTCCCGTTTCGTGTTCAAACAATACGCTTTGACCTAATCCTGTTTCACCTTGTACAACAGGAAAAGTTCCTGTGTTAGAACTATTAAAAGCAGTAGCATAAGGTCTTGGATATACTAATGAATCAATCCAAGTTGTTCTAATAGAATTAGTATTAACGCCGGTATACCAATTACCCATAGGTAATCTTGCATTGTTTTGACCGTAGTTAAATACTACATATCTATTATTAAATTCTGATCCACTGGTTGGATACCACCAAGTAACTTCTGTAAATAGGTTATTAATACCTGCGTTTACTTGTTGACCTTTTGTAGTATCAACATCATCGTAAACATAATCTTCAACACTACAAGGTAACGTATTAACAGTACCATCAAAAGAGAAGAAACCATTATTACCCATCCAGTAAGCAACACCATCGATTTCAATTGCTGCATTCTTACCTATCAACCCACAGTTTGTACCAACTTGTTCAAAGCCAAATGTAAAAGGAGCTCCAACAAACTTCATTGTGTATAGTGCATTATCTGTCCATACTAGAATGTTTTCTTTTGCAACCAATGCTCCAACAATTTTTGTACCATCTTGTATTCTTTGTGTACCTGCTGTGTTAGTTGCTTCTGGAACATATGCATTTATATTTTCATCTTCAGAAAATCTTATAAACATATCATCTTGTGTAGTAGGATTACCAATAGTTGTTTCAGTTCCAAAATGAATTAAGTGACGTGTGGTTGGTGAAATTAAAGTTGTTCTTGTAGCTGTTGGATTGTTTGTAGTTTGAAATCCTGATGTAGTTGTAGAAGCTCTTGTAGATAGTCTTGCTGCAATAGAAGAATCCCAAGTAAATGTTTTACCATTTCCAATAGTTGCAACTAATACATCACCAAAATTACTTAAGGACCAAAGTCCTGGTTCAAGAGTAATAGTACCTGCATCAACTGCATCTCCCCATCCTGTAAATTCTGTAGCGTTTGTAACTGTAGCACTAGTACTATGTATTGCTGAAGACGTTCCTTTTTGTGCTCTAGAAATACCTGTTAGTTCTGCACCAGCAACACCTGTATAAGTTATTAATTCACTACCTACTGCAATCGTTCCTCCTGTTGCAGGAAAACCTGTAGTAGATGCTAATCTAATTTGTGTAGCTGAACCATTGTTACCATTTGTATCCGCGGCCAACGCACCGTCTAAAGTTGATTGAGCAGCACCTGTAATTGTACCACCATAATTACCAACACCATAACCATAACCATAGGATTGTGCTGCAGGACCTACTACTTCAAAAGGATTAATTGTAACAGATCCACCAGCAGATGCTGAACCAGCTGTCGCTGCTTGAATTGTTAAAGTTGTAGAGGTAGGTACAGATAAAACTTGAAAGTTAGTATCATCAAAAGTAGATGTAGTTACTCCTGTTGTACCCCCTGGTAAAGTTGTTCCTGTTAAACGAATAATATCTCCGACATTTATATTGTGTGCTGCAGAAGTTGTTAAAGTTACTGATGTTGTTCCATTAAAAGTAAAAGTTGCACCAGAAATTGCTGTTGCAAGTGGACTAATATCAAAAAATTGTCCTTCAAAATATATAATTAAAAATTTGTCTGTACCAATGGCTACATATCTATTACCATCTTGGTCAACAAATGCGTGTTGTTTTCTAGCTATTCCTACTAAAGTATCTGTAAGTAATGATTGCCAACCACCAACTTTTTCTGGTAGTCCATATCTAAATCTTACATTATCTGAATCAACCCAACGACCTTCTGCTCCAACTGCTGTATCTTGTTTGTCGATTCCAGGAGCAAACTTAATTTTCGTAAGCATTAATTACTCCTATGCTGTATTAGTCTTTAGTTGCCAGCCCTTATTAGAACCAGTGTAGAAAAGTGTGACTGATTGATTGTTAGTAGTTAAATCTATTGAAGAAGCTGTTCCTTGAATTTTTTCTGATCCATTTGGTGCTACAACACATTTGTTTGTTGCAAAACCATTTGATGCTGACACATCCATAATAACTATTTCATCACCAACTGCTCCCGCAGGTAAGGTAATTGTTACAATATTAGCTACTGTATCTACACCTATTTGATCACCAGGAACTGCTGTGTATGTAGTTTTACTTGCAGCTGTTACTGTTGTAAATCCTTTGTCAAGCATTCCTAATGATGTTGCTGGTACACTACCTCTAGAATAAACTAAAGCTGTTGCACCTTCAGGAAGAGGCACTTGTGTAGATGCACTTTGACCTGTTGTAAGTAAAGTTACAGTGTAACTGTCACCAGCTCCACCTCTAGTAGTTCCATCTTCTACAAAAAATACTCTGTTAGCATTACCACCTGTTGTTGATGCAGGCATCGCTAAACTAGCATTACCAGATAAAGTTCCTGTTACTTTAATGTAAAGGTTTTTACCATTCGCGCTCGACGACCCATCAGCTAAACTTAATGTAGTTGTGCCTGAACTTAACGTTACTTCAACAAAACCTGATGCTGCAGTTTGTAATAGTTGTAAATTTGTATTTGTGATTGCGCCCCATAGACCAGCTTTTTCACCGGTTGTGACTAGTTCTAATGATAAATCTGTTGAATAAGTTGATGCCATAATTTTAGTAAGGTTTGATTGGTGTCCAAACCATTGTTGCTCCTGGTATTATATCGTTCCACGTAATAACCCCTGGTTCTACTGTATCTAATGTTAGACCTGAACCAGTAGGACTTACATTTGCGTCAGCAGTTATTGTAACATTTCCAGTAGCCAAGGTCAATGAGTTTCCAGAAGGCGTTACATTAGTATCAATATTAATTGTAAATGCACCTATACCTAAAGATACTGCATTTCCTGTAACCGTATGGTTAGCATCTGCAGTAATAGTTAAAGTTCCTGTGCCTAATGCTAGTTGATTTGGAGTTAAGTTTTCTGTAACAGCATCAGCAATAATACCTACACTACCGATTGTAATAGATAAACTATTACCTGTTACATTTACTAATACATCTGAATCGGGTCCCGATGTAGCAAATGGTAATGCTGATATTGCGTCAAATCCTAAACTCATAAATAATCCTTAAAAGGAGGCAGTAGGTATGTGGTGGTGTACTGCCCCCATCTAAAGATTATATCATCGTTTAAACCAACTTGGAAGACCTAAATGTGGACGCTTGTCAAACATATTGTCCTTAGCACCTGGTGTTTTACGATTATTATAATGAAGAAATACTTGCACGCATTCCTTACCTTTGAATTTATTTCTCCAATGCTCCAATTCACAACCAGAATAGACTAACATATCTCCTGGTTTAAGATCTACTTTAATACCTTTTTTGCCAGTCTCTCCAGATGGCTCAAGATAGATTGGCCAATCATCGCCACCAAGATTCATAGTGGTAGATATCTCACAACTAAATCTATCTTTGTGTCTTTTTAAAATATCACCTTTTTTATATATTCTTGCATAAGTATATGCTGGATATAATTTAAGACCTGTTACTTCTTCCATTTTAGGTTGGCATTTAAGCATTAAAGTTTCCATAGCAATATTAGAATACTGACTGTAAGTTTCTGGTATCTGTTCATCCCTACCTTCATAGTGACCTATGATGTTTTCAAAAGGTGAAATGTATCTAGCGTTTCTGCAAGTATCATAAACTTGTTTCTGCATACTAAAATAGTTTGCAACAAAAGCTGCTAGGTCTTTTGATATTGCTTGACGGATAACTGTATACTTTTTCTTTTTAAACATCTTTTGCCATCTCTTTTGGTACAGCTGTTATATTCCAATGTATAAATCTGAAAGGCTCTTTACCAAAATCTACTGCAAATTCGTGTTCCAAAAACCCTGGAAAGATAATTAGAGTTCCAGGTGTAGGTTTAAAATGTATCAACTCACTACCACCCCACACACCTTTTTGGTCTGGTTTCATTTTTAATTTTGTAGCACGTGCACCTGTTCTCGGTTCGTGGAATACTGGATAAGAAGTTTTATCACTACATTTTAAAAAATAAAAACCTGATACGTGTTGATTCCAATGTACGTGTGCTGAATGATGACCACCACCTTTTTTTGCAAACTCTTGTACCCACATCTCACTAAATATAGTTGTGTATTGCTGCATATCAAAACCTTGATGATCTAAATACTCCCAAGACTTTTGACCAATATAATTTCTAAAATCTAAAAAATCATTATCAGCAGTTAAAGGTGTTGAGTGATAGGATCTTCCAAAATCACCGTGCTCTTTAATAAAAGCTTTCTCTCTTGTTCTTGCATCTTTGATATATTTATTAGATGCTTTGTTTAATGATTTAATAAACTCTGGTTTTTGTTCTGACCATATAGTTGTGTTGAAATAATTATTTATAAACATTATTTAAAAGGCCTTCCTAAATGCCAAACTACAAGACTGTATCTTGTACCTGCGGTTACGGGTTTAACTCTATGCCAAACAAATGATGGAAATACAATAATAGATCCTTTTGGTAAAATCTCTTTTGCTCTTCTCAAGTGTTTGTCTTCATCTCTCATATGTGGATCGTAGTTTCTAAAATCAAATTCTAATTCACCACCTGTGTATTCTGAACCATCTGTTAACTGACAAGTCATAGATAGTTTTCGAATCTTACCATTGTCGGGTCCTTCTTTTTCATAAGGTTTATCCCAACCATCACAATGCCAATCATAATATTGGTTGTGTTTATATTTTGTAAATTGACACGATTCTGATCTATCCCATTCAAAGTTCCAACCAGCTTGTCTATTAGCTTCGTGAACGTATGGGTGTAATTCTTTGTATATCCAAGTATCGTTAAGCCACACTAAATCAGAGTTTCTTTTTCTTTTTAAATCTTTTATTTGATCTTTATTTAATTCTTTATCACCATACCCACCTGTTCTAGCCATTACTTCTTCTTGTTGATTAGCATAAGCTATTACATCATCACAAAACTTTGGTGTAAGTGCTGCAGGGAAATGCCAGTAATAATTAGATATATTCATAAGTTATTGTTTGCACAAAGTTTAATGAATCTTTTTGATTGTTAGTTAGATAATACATATTAGTTGATGGAAACATTATGAACATATTATTTTTAAGTTCTATGTCCCAACTTCTTCCTTTACGTCTATTATCTTCATAGTGTATTCGAACAAAACAATCTTTAACTTTAACACCATAAAGCATAGTAAAGTCTGGAGAGTTTCGTAGATCCACCGGATCAATATTTAATAAAGGAATTGTTGTTTCCGCAGGTTTATAGATATTTCCCCACGTTGATTTGTTAACTAAATTAATACCATAATCAAGACCAATAAAGTCTCTCATATATGTATTTAACATATCCCAAGTTCTTGAGAATGGAAATTCTTTAGTGTTGAAAGTTGATTGTAAAATATCGTTGGTAAGTTTTTCTTGGTCTATTTCAAAACCTTTCGGCATATCAATATCACCGTAGAATAAACTCTGTTCACTTAATACTTGTCTCTGCATACCACCACCATTTTTAATTTATGCTTTGCTGTCTGTCAAGTCCCAAGTTGTATTAGCTTCATTCCAGACGTAATGCCATCCGTGAGTATTAGCTGTATTTTGTGATTCTTGTTCTTCTGTTAATGCTGGAGCATCACCGATTGGTGATTTCCAAGAAGCTGATGCATTATGTTTTACCCAAGAAGCGTGAGGTTTTTTAGGCCAGAAGATTTGATCATCTTCGTCCCAAGTATAACCTATACCTGCGTAATTTCCTCTTAATGGTGTACCACCATTATTGTGTGTGCCACCAGATGTATTGTAAGATGTTTGAATCCACATTTGTGCAGGCCAATTATTATGTGTCTCTAAATATTGTTGTCCTACTGTTTCATCTTCAACGCCGTCAGCGTTCAGCATATCGCCATTATTCAAAGTGAGTACTTGAATGACTTTACTGTTAGATCCTAGTTTTGCAAAATGTGCCATAATGTTTCTCCTTATATATTAATTTTAAATGTTAGTAAATACATATTAATTTTGAAATTTGTATCTAATAATAACGATTCCTGATCCGCCTGCTTTTCCAGTTCCATTACCACCACCACCTCCACCACCAGTATTAGTGGTACCTGCTGTAGCACCATCAGAACCACCTCCTTCTATTCCTGAACGTCCTCCACCTCCTGCTCCAGCTTGTCCTGCACAAGTATTATAATAATAAGCACCACCACCACCACCTGCAAATGTTGTAGGAGTTCCATTAATAGAAGTTGTTGCACCTGTACCACCATTACCACCAGTATTAGAAGTTGGACTTCCACCTACAGCGTTTGTTCCTGCAACAGTTGCTCCACCACCACCGCCGCCACCAAAATTACCACCAGATTGATATCCAGTTCCACCAGGAGTTCCTTGAGCTGGACTTGTAGGAGGAGTATTTCCAGCACCACTAGGTTGAGCATTAACAGGTGTTCCTGGACCGTGTCCTCCACCACCTCCAGATCCACCAGCAATTCCAGGCCCATTATTAGTACTTGCTCCACCACCTGTTCCACCACCATTTGATGTTATTGTTGAAAAAATTGATGAACTTCCATTAGCATTACTAGGTCTTCCAGCACCACCGCCACCCACTGTAATTGGATAACCTGTAGTTGTAACTGGTAAAGCTGAAACACAAGCTCCTAAAGGAGAAGCTGCATAACAACCAGAAGCAGCACCTGAAGATTCTCTATATCCTCCTGCACCTCCTCCACCAAAACTTCCACCTGCTCCACCGGCTACTACTAAATAATCTACTGAAGTTGAACCTGCTGGATTACCTACCGCTGAAACACAAAATGTTCCCGGTCCTGTAAATGTATGAACTTTATAATCTCCACAACAAGTAATTGTTCCACCTGTTGCTGTAACATATGTAGGTTGTAATTCTATATCATTTAAATTAGATGTATCTGTTGCTTTCCAACCTTGTGTTCCATCTACATATACTAAAGTTACTGCTGAATTTTCAATTGAAATAATTTGATCTGCCGCCGCTCCATTAATGTTAGAACCATTTCTGCCAATTGTAATATTGTTTGTATCTGCTGTTCCTGCATAATCTGAAACTGCAACTACTGCACCTGCTGCAGGCGATGCTGGTAGAGTTACTGTGATTGCTCCACTAGTTGTATTTACGAAATATCCTACGCCAGCTACTCCTGTAAAAGAAGCAGTCTTGACTGTTGTATCCCAAGAAGCTGCACCCGTAGCACCAAATCCTGCCGCCGTACCGTTGTTTGTAATTGTTGCACCACTAGGAATTGTTATAGTGTCACCACTATCTCCTAACTGGACTGTACCACAATTTGTTCTTGGACTAATTTTATTTACTTTTACTTCACTCATAATTTACCTATTGAAATTTGTACCTTATTACTACTATACCTGATCCACCTGATCCACCCTGAAAAGGAGCTGATCCTGGTGATCGGCCACCAATTGCTCCACCACCACCGCCAGTGTTAGCAGTACCATTTCCACCTGGGGATGCTCCTGGATTACCATCTCCACCACCTCCTGATCCACCTGAACCTTGTGCAGGTGCTGGACTACTAGGTCCACAAAAAGAACCTCCACCACCACCACCAGCTAATGTTACTGGTGATCCTGTAATTGAATTTGCAGTTCCTGCTCCTCCATTTCCTGCGTCAGCACCAGGTGCTCCAGAACCATTAGTACCAGCACCGCCAGCACCGCCACCACCGCCGCCGCCTCCACCAGTAGGACTTAAAACACCATTACCACCGGGATTACCTTGAGGAGGACTAACAGGAGGTGTATTTCCTGCTCCTCCAGATATATTATATGCTCCAGCTCCACCGCCAGAACCACCTGCATCTGCTGGATCTTGAACGTTTGTAGGAGTTCCACCTCCTCCTCCCGCAGAAATAATAGTTGAAAAAATTGAATTTGAACCAGGATTAATATCACTAGCAGAACCTTGATCAGGTGTTTCAACTCCTGCTCCACCTGCACCTACTGTAATTGGAAATGCTGTTGCCGTAACCGGAAAAGCTCCTGCATTACAAGATGGACTTGGAAAAGTTGTTCTATGTCCGCCTGCTCCACCACCACCAGAGTAATAAGCTGTTCCTCCATTTCCACCACCTGCAACAACTCTATAATCTACGTTAGTTGGTCCACCACCTGGATTGGTTGGTGCATTTCCTAATTGTGTAACTGTAAAAGTTCCTGGACCCGTAAATGTATGAACTTTAAAATCACCAGTGGTTGTAATTGTTCCACCAGTTGCTGCAATAAAAAGAGGTGGTGGATCTAAATCTCCAGATTTTGCTTGTTCTACTGGTAGCCAACCTCTTGTTGCATCTGCATAAACTAAAGTAACTGCTTGTCCTTCTGTTTCTATTGTAAAATTATTTGCTAGTCCTTCAATATTAGATCCATTTCTATTTAATGTAACTTTATTTGTATCAAATGTATATGCATAATCTTTAATAGCTACAATACTTCCCGAACTAGGTGATGCAGGAAGAGTTACTGTTATTTCACCACTTGTAGTATTTACAAAATACCCTTCACCATTTACTGCTGTAAAATCTCCTGTCTTAATCGATGTCTGCCAATTAACAGATCCTTCTCTACCAAAACCTGATTGAGTTGCACCTGATGCTAAAGCAACGGTACCACCACATCTACCAATGGTAACTGCAGATCCATCTACAACAATGGGATTACTTGCTCCTGATCCGATTGTAGTAGTTGTCCCACATTTTTTGATGATGTTTGAATCATCTGAAACTTTATTTATATTATCTACTTTAATTTTACTTGTCATAATTATTGAAATTTGTACCTTATTATTACTATACCAGAGCCGCCATTTTTTCCTCCATTGTCTTGAGTTGTAGGACTACAAGATGCACCTGGAGCACCTCCACCACCTCCTGTGTTTGCAGTTCCAGCAGTACCTTGTCTGGCCGGACCCGAAGTTCCAACTCCACCAGCACCTCCACCACCTAAACCACCTGGTCCTCCAGGAGCTGGAGCTGGATTTGGTATGTAAACTCCACCACCACCTCCACCAGCAAAATATTGAAAACAACCAGATGGTTGACCAGAAGTTCCAAAAAGAGTTGGTACTCCAGCACCATCACCACCTCTTCCACCACCATTAGTTGGATTTGTTGGATTATTTCCAGCACAAGCACCTGCTACCATAGCACCGCCGCCACCTCCTGCTCCAGTATTACCGTTTCCTGGCGATGGGTTTGATGGACTTGCTACTGATAATCCTCCTGGATTGCCTTGAGACGGACTTGTTGGGGGAGTATTACCAACGCCAGCTGTAGCTGCAGTAGCTCCACTACTACCTCCTCCTGATCCACCATTAGAACCTGGAGTGCTATCGTAACCACCTGGACCACCACCTGCTGATGTTATTGTTGAAAAACTTGCAGGAGAACCATCTGTTCCTGCTTGTCCTGCGGGTGGACCTGCTGCACCACCTGCTCCACCAGCACCTATTACTATTGGAAAACTAGCTACTGAAGCCGTTAATCCTGCAGGTGCAGCTAAAGGTTTTCCTGGATAAGTTAATGGAGCTAAAGAAGGTGCGGCAAATCTAAATCCACCTGCACCACCACCTGCTGCTGGACTATTATTATAATTAATTCCAGGCATTGAACCACCACCTCCTACAACTATATATTCTAAAGCATTATTAGCTGGTGCAGTAGCTACTCTACAAACTGTAAAAGTTCCTGGTGATGTAAATGTATGAATCTTGTAATTTCCACAAGGAGCAGTTGAAATTGTTCCACCTGTAGCTGTAATAAAGTTTTCTCCAACAAATCCTGTTCCTTCCTCCACTGATAACCAACCTTTTGTTGCATCAGCGTAAACTAGAGTTAAACTTTCATTTTCTGTATCTCTAACAGAATCATTAGCATCACCATTCATATTAGAACCACCTCTACCAATCGTTAAATTATTTGTACCAAATGTACTTCCATAATCTTTGATAGCCACAATATCACCGACTGAAGGTGAACTTGGTAAGTTTACTGTGAATGCTCCACCAGAAGTATTACAAAAATAACCCTCTCCTGATGCAGCAGTAAATGTAGCTGTCTTAATAGTAGTTTGCCAATCAACAGTTCCTGTTCTACCAAAACCAGATTGACTAGCACCAGCGCCAAGAGTTACCGTATCACCAGATTCACCTAGTGTTAAAGTAGTTCCGCATTGTGGTGCAACTGTATTTACTTCTATTTTTGACATTATACTATTACTAAAGTCCCTGTTACTGTTATTGTACCAGGTATAGTGATAGGTCCTGCAAGAACACCGTTCTCGACAGTTTGTGTGCCATCAATCGTACCTGCTTGGTTTGGTATAAATTCGTTTGGGGCTGTTCCGCCTCCTATGTATTGGATTCCATTTACTATTGCCGTCATTATTCCTCCTATGAACTAATATCGTCGATAAATGAAGTAATGATATCTAAAGACGAAGCGGTATCGCTTTGAGCTTTAAGTACATCACCATTTGCCAACACAATTTTTGCACCACCTTGAATTAATTCGATTGCAGAGTTTGGTGGAATACTAACATTCTTTGCAAGAAAGTGATCGTTTCCTCCGTTTACAATCTGACAACTAGCCAAGACAGTAGAAGCGCTAGTGTTACAGATTCTGATACCAATAACAGCATCAAAGTCTCCACCTGTTATTAAAGTAACAGGAGCTGTCCCAACGTTTCTTTGTAAGTTATTTCTAAAATTTTGTGCCATATTTTTTTCCTATTTATAATGCAACCGCCATTGCTAATGCAAAACCTGCAGAAGCTGCTCCTACTGGTGTACCTGTTGCGTCCAGATAAACCGATTTACTTGCTGGTAAAGTACAGAATACATCTTTTGTACCACTAGTAAAGTTAACAGCTGCATCTGAATTAGAACTGGAGATAACTGTAGTTCTAGTTAAGTTTGCACTTGACCCATCTAATGTTCCAAGTCCAACTTCAAACTCTGTTGTACCTTGATTAAAGATACAATAGTAAGTCGTATTGCTGTTTCCTATTCCTTGTGCAAAAGTTTCAAAACCAGTTACTGCTGCTCCAAGTGCCATTGCACCTGTACCAGTAGTTGTGCTTGTTACTTTTACTCTGTCGTTTATTATCAACGCCATAAATTTTATCCTTAACTCATACTAATAATTGCATTAGCAGGTGTAGCAGGATCAGGAAACGTAATAGTAAAAGTACCATTCGTTGCTGTCTTGTTACCACCAAAATCTAAAACCACTACTAATCTATTTGCTGTCCCATCAACTGTATCTGTATTGTAAATCGCTGCAAAAGCTGCAGTGAAAGATGCTGAAGTATAACTAACATTATCAAAGTCAACTGAAGCAACTGCTGTTGAAGAAGCAACTCCAAGTCTTGTTAATGCTTTTACAGAATAGTTAGTACCAACTGTACTTACTTCACCGTTACCTGTTCCTAACAAGGCAACTGTTGATGCTGTTGAATAAGGATTAGTTGTATATAAAGATATGCTAAAGTTGTTTCCACCCGAAGCTTTAAAATTATGATTAGCTTCGAATAGAGCACCTCTAAAACTATTTGGTATTATATTTGCCATATTCTTTTATCTCCTTAATTACTTGATGGTGGTTTAACGTTAAGTTGAGCGCGAACTTCACCATCTTGATATTCGTCTCTGCGTCTATTACCGATTTGCTCGATAGCGTACGATTCTAATGCTTGATTAAAAGCTTGTTGGTAGTATTGTAACATATCCTGCGGGCCTTTCAAGTACGCATATGTATTTACCAGACAAGCATACAAAAGTAAATCTTGATATTTGTTTGACAGATAAGTACCTACTGTGGCTGGAGCGGGACTACTTGTAGTGTCTGTAATAGTTTCTGGTTCTCTATCATAACACAAAGTAATATCGTAGTTTTTATCAGGAGTAGGAGCTAATACCCAAAATTCTTCATCCCAATTAGCATAGTATTTAGGAATATCTACAGCTGAAGTTCCAGGTGTAGAATAATATTCGGCTATAAAACTTGTGTCTCTTTGTTCTAAATATACTTGATTTCCAGCTTTGTCTTTAAGTTGAGCGTATCTAATAAATCTTAAATCAGCAGGAATTGTTACATATCTATTTCCTATAATGGTTTGAGAGGTTGCATAAAATACACTTTGGTCAGTGTCTATTTGTCTGTAAATAGAATTTTCTGCGTTTACAATAATTGTATTTAAAACAGAATCAGTTAAAACTTTTGGAGTTGTTGATCCATTATCTACTTCTGTATATCCTCTAATATCAGTTCTTAAATTATCTAATGTGTATGCCATTATCCGTTTACTACCTCAAGTGTTACTGGTCCTGCTGAACAATTTTCTCCACCACCTTTTACTCCGTGCAAAGTAGCATTATCTGCACTTTGAAAATAAAAATAATTTATAGGATTAGTTAACACATCATTAGTGGTACTACCAGTAACAATTCCATATTTATCTATTTGTCCTAATTGAATTGTAAAACCGTTTGCTGAATCAATATCACTTACGCCAGCAAATGTAGGTATGTTTGCAAACTGTTGTAAATTTGCAGTATCATCACTATCACCACCTGGTCCAGCAGTAATTACTTCTGGTGGTCCTCTAAATCTTACAATTGAACCAGCTACTCTTTGATGATCTTCTGAATAAACATTTATATAAGTATTACCATCAACACTATTAATAATAGTTTCAAAAGGATTATTATCTAAAAGTATTAAACTTGGAACGGATGCAGGTTGTGTTCTTGGATTAAATAAAGCTTGGGGGTCACTTCCTACTGGTTTTGGTTCAAGCTGTGGTTGCTTTGCTTCAAACTCTGAAGTGTGAACTAAAGATCCATTCCATTCTCTAACCATTTCAGTATATGGAAATGCCATTCCTGATCTATCAGAAATTGCTAATGATCTTTTACCTGATGCGTACTTACCCATTATACTCCATCTCCATAAAATGTTTGTGGTGAAATGAAAGTAGAGGTTCCTTGATTGTCTGCATCAAGTGCTCTTAACAATTCACTTTCATATCTTCTTTCTAATTCCTGACTTCTGTCTGGTGAATATTTTAAACTTAAATAATAAGCTAATCCAGACATCATACAAGGATAGAATCTATTTACGACATCAGAAGTATTATTGTATGCTCCAACGTCTTGAATTTTAGATAAATAATAAAAACAAAATTGAAAACTACTTGGTGTAGTTGTACTCGATACACTAGAACTTGGTGTAGCATATAAAAATATACTTGGATTTAATCTTCTAGCTACGTAATATTGTGAAGGTGTACCTTTAGTTAGTTTATTTGGTGTTTGTGAATATTGTGATCTACTAATTTGAGTTAATGCAATATCTTGCGGATCTGTTGTAGTAGAATTATTTCTATAAAAAGCTTCTAAAACAGAACTAATGTCTTCTGGAAAATTTTCTGAATCAGATGCGTAACTATATTCTGCTTGTCCTTCAACTAAAGGAACTTTAGCTAATTTTACTTTCCATAAATGAACACCTCTATTACCCCATTCTTGAAACATTATATTTAAAGAACGTCTTGCAGATCTTAATTGATAACCTGTTCTAGTTCCTCTTACACCTGTTCTCTCAAATGCTTCTTCTATAATGTCGTCTATTTGTGGATTAAATTCTGTAGTTTCTGAAGTAGGTGAAATAGTTTGTGCAGTATTACCCATACCGCTGTGAGCAGTACAATAATAAAATAATAGTGGAGCGCCTGTAGTTCTAACAGGTGCAACATTAAAAGTTACACTTGCTCCTGCATTACCAGGAACTCCGGCTGTAGTTATGCCTGTAGTATAAGCAACACCGGCCGGTGTTGCGTGTGTTCCATTTGCAGTAGTTGAAAAAGCTAGTTGATGAGTTAAATTTGAACTATCAGATTGATCAAAGATATAAGTATTGCCTTCTTGTAAATACAAGACAACATTAGCCTCTCCGTTAATATAAAATTTATTACCGGTACCGTATTGATTAGTTCCCGTTGCTACGGTTACTGTGTAAGTTATTGTAGCCACAATTTAATCCTACGTAAATGTTATAGTAACACCAGGTGTTGCAGTTAAATCTAAATAGATTCCATCGTCAAATAAAATTCCAGAACCTGGAACATAAAAATCTATTCCCTCATCTCCAAATTTAAATGTAGCGATTGTAGTTCCAGCTGCTCCACCAGATTTAAAAATGATACTAGAACTTGTAGCACCCTCTGCTTGGATACCTGTTATTCTAGCTCTTTGTCCTTGAGGAACCATTTGTGCGTCTGCTGTAGCGTGTGCTACCTGTTGGTCACTTGAATATGATGCCATTTGTTTCTCCTTAAAATTATTGTGTGGGCCGAAGCCCACACTTAATTAATTATTATAAATCTACTGCGTCTTGAATAGAATTATTTTGTAAGTACATAACAGTAACTGTAGCTGCACCAGTTGTACCATCTCCATTAGCACCTGTAAAATCAGCAAGAACTTGTATGTCAGTTGCACCAACATTAGTTGCTTCTGTATCTAAAGTACCGTGAGTAGTTGCTAAAGCTTTAACATTAAGTGTAGCTATAAATGCATCTGCATCCGCTACTGTTCCTACTGAAACAGTTGCTGCACCAGTATCATTATTTACAGTTGTTACATTAACTATAACGTCAACTATTTGTGAGTTTGATGGAACTACTGCACATACTTGATTAAGATGTGAAGCACCAATGATATCAATTTTTACTGATTGAGCCATTAAAACTTGTCCAACATTAGCAATGTTAGTTCCAAGTGTTGTACCTGTTGTGTTTGAAATCGTTCCCGCTCTTACCGGTCCCGAAAATGTAGTATTTGCCATATTAATATCCTCCTAGATATCTGAATACTGTCCCTAGGGTTGTCGACTATACGCGTCAGCATTCATCGTTTATTAAATGTATAGTAACTAAAATATATATGATTTTTTTATAGAGTGCAAGGGATCCCTAGGTATTTATGCATTTCAGCGATGTAGCTTTTGATTAAGTAGCTACAGAAACTTGTGGAGCTGTTCCTTCGACAGTATTCTGTCTATGGGCAATTGCTGCTTCTTCTAGCTTGATCTTTGTAATGACTTCTCTAACTTTGTCATCAATTCTGACCATTTCAAGAGTGTACCTACCATTATCTAGGTGCTCCTGTTCCCACTTCAACTCCAAGGACCTTTTTGCTTTGTATAGGTCTTGTATCATCAATAACCTCCTCATAAGTTATTCGATTTAACGGAGAAAACATTCCCGTTGTTTCCCAGATAATATCATTTTTCCCTAGTTTGTCAACTATTGACTGTTCTAAAGAAATTGGATTATCTTCTGCTTCTACTTGGAATTTTGCGTGGCGATCGTACGCCCATATATTTACTAGGAATTTAGTCATTTTCTCACCCTATTTTAAAAAAGGGGCCGAATTGTGTCGGCCCCTAAATTTTATTGATTACGTTGCGTCTGATCCGAATACGCCTCTTGGATCTGAAAATCCAAATACGTATCTTTCTCTAGCTTTGTATCTAACATTGCCTGTATCAAAGTCACCTTCCATAGAAGTTTTGATAGGTGATCTATTGAAATGCTTAAGACCATTAGGCACATCAGTTTTAATGAAGAACTTCTTCGCAGCAGTTAAGTAGTTATTTACTACATATCCACCAGAGATCATTCCCATATTTCTGATTGCGTTAATGTCATTATCAGCAGTGCCTGTTCTACCAGCAGAATTCATAAGTCTGTCAGCAGTAAATTGAAGAGCTGAAGGAATTACTAATTTAACTCCTTGCGCCGCAATTTTTAGGCCTCTTTCATCAGTGAAAGCCGCGATGTCAATCAACGACTGTTCTAATGAAGTTTCATTAAGTTCAGCAGGTGTTGTTAATTCATTTGAAAATTGACCTGCTAATGTAGGGTGGTCATTAGCACAAAGTGCTTTAGTGTCCCCTCCAGCAAAGTTTGCATCAAATGCATTGTTAAGTACCGCTGCACCTTTGATATTTTTAGTAGACGCCATAGATCTTGCTAAAGCTTTTGTATATCTAGACGCAAGTCTGTCATACAAGTTATCTTCAATAGCTTCTTCTGTGATAGCGAATGCTAAAGCAATCGTTTCGTTAGTGTAACGAGCTGTGAAAGTTTCTTGCGCTTGGTCAAACTGAACGCCTTGGCCTTCAGGTTTAACTGCTGCGTTTGCGAAACCAGCTAACATTACTTCCTCTTCGAAAGCTCTGTCTGATGATTCAGTGTCGAAAATTTCTGACCACTGCTCGCCGTATTGTTTATATTCAAGTCCAAATAGTGCATTTAGACCTGGCTCTAGTTCTTTAACTAGTTGTGCTCTTGATATTGCCATAGTTAATTGCTCCTATTAGTTAGAAATAGACGCCGCTGGAGAAACTTGAACTATTACGTTCGAGTCAATCGCAGTATTGTCATTGTTTGCCGGATCGTTTGCCGTTCTAACAATTCTAAACATTGATGTAGCTGCTGTTCCAGTAATATCTAATTTTACTGTAGACTGTCCCTGGTATTGAGTTCCAGTTGTAGCTCCATCATTTGGATTGAATGTTGAAAGAAGGTTTGCTTGTGTTACCGCTGCATCCGCTTTGCAAGTATATTCTTGCATAGGGTTGTCGTTAACAAAACCGATTCCGTCGCTTGAACCAGTATTGTAGTCCGTTCCGAACGTAGTACTAGCTAAAACGTGGTTTGCGAAAGTAGGTTTGCTTGTAGAACTATTTATATAAAAAGCTCCATTGAACACGCCTATAATTGGTTGGATGTTAGATGTTCCAGTTGACCAACCTGCTCCACCAGTAATACCGTCGTCCATAGTGCCCGCTGTAGTATCTTGTAGATACCCATCGTCACCTGCAGTATGCTGATGTGAAACAGGATTGTTTTGAAAAATCCCAACACCTAAACCTGATTTGATTTTGTATTCAGCTTGACCGCCTGTAGCAGGAGTTGATCCTACTGTAGGGGCTTGTCTAAATCCAAAACCTTCTGTTTGGTTTGCTGCCATTGTTGTTTCCTTTATTATGTACTGACTCAAATGAGTCAATACGGATTAATTTATTTTGTTGGTTTAGAAATTGTTAAAAGACTATTTCTTTGTACCACCAAAAGTTACACGAGTATTCGATTCATTACTGAATTTCATACTTGGGTGCTGTTCCTTCATAAGATTGTTCTCTACTGCTTCTTCTTTAGCCTCGTTTTGCTTTTTATAATAAGCATCGATTTGAAGCGCAATCTCCTCTGGTATCCTAGCCAGCAATAGGCCGCCCACTCCAATAACTCCAGCGTATCTGCCTTCAGTCATCTCTGGATATTGTGAGTCTGGATATTGATCGGCTCTCACCAATTCCCATCCTTCTCTTAAAGACGATGCTATATTTTTAGCATCTGATGCGCCGAGTATTTCGGCACGTATCCATTGATGTCTATATCCAGTTGGCGCTGGTGGTGCATCAAGTGAGTTGGGTGGAGTCCAAACTTTTACAGATTCAATTTTGTCTCTAGTTTGACTCGCACGAGAAGTTTTTATTTTATCATTTTCCATTTTATGCTCCTTCCGTGATTTTTAATTGTTTTGCATAATCTTCTAGCGGCACACCTAATCTTTTAGCAATTGCTACCTGCGAAGGCGTGAGTTTTACAGTTTTTCTGCGTCCGGTTGAGGCTGAACGTTTAGCCGAAGCTACATTTTGAGTAGGTCTTACTCTTTCTGTAGTAGTATCTTCTACCTTATCAAATTTATGCGGAAATTCAAGTCTTATTCTTTTATCAACTTCTGCATAATATTCGTCAGATTTAGGATCATAGCCTTCTTGCTCTACAAGTGTTTTATGTAGGTCAAAAGCCGTGTAAGTCATTGCTGAATCATTACCAAACCAAGCATTTTTAGCTGCCCATTCCTCTGCTTTAGGATCAGTAGCTGCTGTTTGAGTTGGTCTTTGAGGTGCAATATTTACATTTTTAACAGGTTCTGGTTTAGACGCTTCAGCAACTTTCATTGCATTTAGTCTTGCCCCATCCATTGTTAAATTTGCAATCTGTTCCTGCGCTGCAATTTGAGCTTCAACATTTTGAGATTCAATAGCATTTTTTAAAGCTAACTTGGCTGCTGCCATATTAGTTTTTACTCTTGATTCAAACTCTGAAGTGTAAGACTTATCTAGTTTAGATAATCTTCCTTCTAGTTCACTTTTTTGTTGATTGGTTGCTTCTGCAAAGGCAATAGCTTCTTCTCTTTGCCTTTCAGCTTCACGCATTTTACGAGTTAATTTAGCAATACGTTTTTGAACGCCTTCACTATATTCTTTTAACTCATCAGGTTCTGCTTTTTTTTCTAGTTTAGTTTCTCTTTCGTTTTCAAAAGTTTTGTCGACTCCAGATACTTCTTCAACTTCTATTTTTTCTTCAGCAGGTGCTTCAACTTTTTCTGGCTCACCTTTATCGTCTAAATCAATTTCAGCACCGACTGTTTCGCCGACGTCAATTAATTCTTCTGAAGGTTTCTTATTTTCGTTCTCTGTTGGCATAGTTTCCTTCCTATGTTGTTAAATGTAATGAAGAACTGATTCAGGATCACCTATGGTCCCTAACACTTCATCATCGTTTAGTATTCGCACTTCTCCACCTTCAATCGGTAAACGTGAACCAGCATATCTGGCAAACATTACCCAATCTCCTACTTTGCACCACGGCTTACCAAATTTTTCTTTGTCAGCGTATGCAAGATCTCCCATTTTTAAAACATAACCACAAGTAGTTGCGATTCTAGCTTTATCTAATTGTTCTTGAGAGAATAAAATTCCGCCTTTAGTTTTTTCTTTTGGTGTAAAAGGTAAAACTAAAATTCTATATCCAACCGGTTCTGGTAACTGGTCTTCTACATCTTTAATATTTTTTTCGTCTAATCTTATTGCGTGAGGCTCTTCTTTTTTTTCAGCTTCGTATTTGTCTTGAAGACCTAACTTAATTTTTGGTACTTCCTTGTCCGATGTCGATAACGTTTCCTTGCTCATTTTTTTGCTCCTTTGGTTCTAGCAGGTTAGAGATTTCCTGTAATGTTAATTGGTAAGCGTGTGCTTGTCCTAGCATATACTTATATTTTTCCATACTGTCAACCCCACCAGTAATCATACTGTCTCCAATTTGTTGTAGAGTTGCATTAAGTGTTTTCTTAAGTTTATCTATTAGTATTAAATCGTCCATTATAATTTAAACTCCTGTAATGTTTTTAATTTTTCTTCAGCACTAGCAATCTTTTCAATTAACTTATCCACTTCATCAATATGTTGTGGATGTTCTCCAATACCCACACTGTGTTCTAGATAAATTTTAAGAGTTGCATCTGCTTCAGAAATTTGTGCATTATATCTATCTTCTAATGCTTCAAGTATTATTTGTCTCATCTCTTTTTCCTTTTCTTTTTTAAAAGTTTAACTCTTGTATGCCAGCACCATTCAGTAATTTTTATAACACCTGTTTCTACAAAAGAAACCGCATCATCAAGTTTAGCAAAACAGTTATAAATAAATCGATCTAGCACTTCCACCTTTTTCTAGCCTGACGTAGTCTAGAATTAGGATCTCTTGCTGCTTTAGGAAATTTCTTCATTTGACCTGCACTTCTTGCGCAGTATGATTTTCGCCTGTTAGCGGCAGCGGACCCTTTTTTAACTTTACCAGTCACAGCTGTTTTTAATTTAGAACCGGGATTTTTTCTTCTGTAGGCAGCGACACCGGCTCGTGTCATACCTGCTCCAGACTTTGTAGGTCTAAAGTTCTTTTTGTTTCTTGCAGGCATATTGTCTTGTTTTCGCATTACAACATTCCTTTATAATATTTTTTTAAACTTGGATTTGAAACTTGTACTCCACCTAAACTACCATCTATGTAGCTACCTCTATAAGTTCTTTGTGCTTGCCCTATCATACCACCATCTTTAGCAAATGTTTTAACGTTAGTTGGTTTAGGTCCTTTGTTACTTACTGCTCTTTTTCGTCTGACAGCACTCGCCTTTTGCCCACTTGTCATTCGTGTGGCTTTTGCAAGTGGAACGCATTTTGGATATTTCCTTTTGCTTCCCTTCGATCTCCCGCACGGTTGATACTTGCCGTTCTTCTTCGGAGCTCCAATGTCCACCCATTTCTCGTCCAACCATTTTTTTAATCCACTCATTAAACCATTTTTGTTTTTTTACGTCTATTAGACATAACCTTACCACATCCTCTTGCAATAAAACCGCCATCAGCTTTTTTAGTTCTACCTACTTTGCCTTTGCAATATTTGGATGCCCAAATATTAGCGTACGCACTAGGATAAACATCAAACTTTTTTTTCGCGGCAGCTTTACCTGCAGGACATAGTTTAGCCATTACTTCTTCCTTTTTTTAACTCTACCACCTTTTTTCATATAGCCCATTTTAGCGACTACTTGAGGTGCTTTCTTTTTTAATTTAGCAAGACCAGGTTGCTTCTTTGCATCTATTTTTTTCATTATGCTTTGTTCCTTAATTTATTTAAAGTCATAGCAAATCTAGCACGTTGTCCTAGTTTGCCTTTTTTCTTCGCAGCGGCTTTTAATTTAGAAGCTGGAATCTTTTCGCCTTTCTTTATTCCTAAAGACTTACGTAAAGCTCCCGGCTTTTTAATTGCCTTCTGTATGAACTTTTGTCGAGCCATAAACTACTTGTTTATTTTGCCAGACTTTTTAGCTTTAGAACCAAACTTACCATAAGACTCATCTCTTGAATCTTTTAATTGTTTTTTAGTTCTTTTCTTTTTTATTCTCATTGCGATAGATTCATCTTTTCTATCTTTGTAACCCTGTTTTTTCTTTTTAACAGAACCACCTTTTTTATACATAGCGCCGCCTTGCATACCCATATCGTCTTTGTAGTAACCAGACATCATATCTTTTCTTGCGTTAGACATTCCGCCCATTGCTTTTTTTACTCTGCCGCCAGCCTTCATTGGATTAGCGACTTGTGTGTTAAATCTTCTATTTGGCATTATTTTTTTCCTCCGTTTTTAAAGATCTGTGTACCCTTAATTCCAAAAATTGATCCGACGACTAAAATCCAAAGGGTACTGAACCAAGTCGGCAGTGCCGCGAAATGTTCGAAGAAAGTTTTCACTTTATCGAGAGCGCCAGGATCCTCCGAGAAGACTCCCCACGCGAGCACAATTATTGGCGCCGACAAAATTAACAAAACGAACTCGTCCTTGTAATCATTTTGACGTGCCTCTAACAACTTGCCTTGGTAAGCTTCCTCACCTCGAGCCTGTCGTTCTGCGTGCAACAGTTGAGCATCAGACATCGCGACTTTTGCCTTCTGCTTGTTAGCATAAATTTTACTACCAGCAGAGACGGCTAATTTAATTGCCGATAACCACATACTAGTACCAAGTTGCTTTTACAGGTTTTTTGTCAGGTCTCATTCTCTTTGTGCCTCTAACGTCAACCGTTTGTGATGTAAACGGGTCAGTCATTTCCACAGGAATCCCACCTTGTTGCTCACCTTTAGAGTTTGCACCAAGTTCAGGAACAATTTTTACATTGTCTCGACCTTTGTTTGTTTTTTTAACCATAGTTTTCTCCTTAATTGGGTTTATATCTATTTTTTTCCGAAGTTTCTACCAAAATCGTGAATTTTGCTTTGGTCTGCCATTGATTGTTTAGCTAATGACACGCCTGCACGCAATCCAGCAAGATCTGCTTCTTGTTCAAGCTTCGCTTCTTGATTTTCTTGGTTCATAAGAGCTTTCATCTTGTCAAGATTTAATCTTTCTTCACCTTCTTCTTCTTTTCTTTGATTATCTTGCGCTCGAAGATCCATTTCTCTACCTTTTAGTCGTAGTAATGGGTCTCCACCATACTCACCCATAATTTTTTCTTCTTCTTTAGCAAAATCTTCCTGCATTTCTGCAATTAACTTCGCTTTTCTAGATTCAATTTGGTTTGTAATCTGTTGTAGACGTTGTTGTGCCTGCATTACTTGTGGATTTTGCATCATACCTTGCGCCATTGCAGGATTTGCAGCACCTGCTGCTTGCATTTGTTGTTGAATCATTTGTACTTCTTGTAATTCTTCAACAAATTCTAGTTGAACTTGTTCTTGTGCCATTAAACTAATGTGCTCTAGTATATTTTTTTGTAAAGCAGCCATTGCACCAGGATTATTTTGTGTTTGATTTAATCTCATAAAGTTTAAATGCGCATCGATGTGAGCTTTGTGGTCTTGACCAGGAAACGCTTGATATGGTTTCATACTCATTGCCATAATATGTTCTAACGCAGGATCCATCGGCATTGGTGCTGCAGGTGGTGGTAGAATTGCATTAACATTTTTTACCCCCAGCGCGTCATACATAGATCTATATGCTTGATACAGATTATGTATTCGAGGATTCGATTGCGCCAGTTGTAATTGAGATTGAGCTAACGATATTCTTTGCGTCTGTGAGAAGATGTTTGGATCTGCTACAGGTAATATATCTACTCTATCATCAAAGTCTTGAACCTTAATTTCTCTAGATGCACCAGGTACATCATAAGGATAAACAGGTGGTAAATAACTTTTAAATACTTCTGCTAATAATTTAAATTCTTGTTTAAGTCCAACATACAATCTTTTATGTATCGCTGACATTACCCGCGATCCACGTTCCAATAATGCAACAGTTGTACCAACTGCAGCGGCTTGGTTCATATCACCCACTTGTGAATCTGCGATGCTCGCGAATCGTTGACCTGCTGACACCACAACACCCATTAATGAAAGTAATGTTTGGTCGGGTCCTTTAAAAGGTAAAGTCATAAACTGATCTTTGATATTGCCTCCCGGAGCGTCGACGTCTCTAAACTCACCAGGTTGTAATGGTTGTGCATCATCTCTAACTCTAATACCACGAGATTTAAATCCTGCTGGTAAGTTTGCTAAAGTTCCTGCATCTAGTAATTGTCTTAAAGCTGCTGTTGCAGTTCTAGTTAAACCACCAATCATATGAATTAAACCGAAACCATAGAAACCAGTTCCTGGTAAAAATTTAAATTGTACAAAGTAATTTATTTTTTTCTTTAATGGATCTTCGGATGCATAGTTTCTTCTAATAGATAAAACTTTATGACCTGCTTCAGATAAAGTTACAACGTAAGGTAATTTAATTCCTGTTGGTTCTTCACCGGCATCTAAATCTTCATAACCTTCTAAATCTAAATTAGTATGAATTTCATAAAGTGTGTATTGATCTTCTTGACCATCTTTTTGAATTCCCTCAAGTTCTAATTTTTTATCTTGTAGTTGATTTTGTGTAACAGGAGGAGAACCTAATTCTATATCTCTATAAAATCCAGCGACTTGTTGTTTTCTTAATTCATTCTCTGACATTTTTATAACGTGAATTACTGCCTCTGCATCATCTAAACTGTTTGCAGAATAAGGTACAATTAAATCTTCTGCAGGTACAAATTTAGAAACCGCTCTACCTAAAAGATCGTCATAATAAACTTTCTTAAAGGTAGATCCGGATAGAGGTAAATAAAATAACATTTGGTCAAACTCTGGTTCATATTCTTTCATCTGATCCATAATTTGATAATTCATAAAATCTTTAACACGTTTACCTTGTTCTTCTTTAGCCACACTTGCATCACCCATAACTTGAGTTCTAACCGGGCCGTCTGATGGTAATAATTCTTTGTAAGCTTGTGCTTGAAATTGTGTAACCGCTTCAGCAAGAACAGGATGGTTTACACCACTAGCTCCTCTAAAAGGTTCTGTTCGTCTTTCATACTTAAATCCTAAAAGATCTAAACCGTTTCTATAAGTTTCTTCCCAATCTCCACGAGATTCTTTGTACTCGTTGTATTGGTCAAATAGTTTTGAACCCAATGGATCTAAAATTTCTTCTCCTAAAAATTCTGCTAGGTTTTCAAAATGGTCTTCACCGCCTTCAGGACTTGCAGCTTTAGGGTCAAAAGAAACTTCTGCCCCACCTTCTTCAGTCATTTCTATTTCAACAGGTCCACCTTTAGTTTCAACTTCTTCTACGTTTTCTTTGATTGCCTCTTGAATTTCTACTTCACCTGGAACTTCAATGGTTGTTTTTGTATTCGGTAATGGTTTGTCTATTTCAGCCATTTTGTTAATCTATCCTCTTTTGTTAAATGTTTCAATCACTTCTTCTAGAAGTGCTGTGTTCTGTTGTTTTGGTTCTTCTATTGGCATTGGGTTTGCTGCAGCCCATTCTAATATTTCTGCTTGTGTAGCAGGTGTATCATCTGGTTTTACAATTGCACCAATTATTTCGTTGTATTTTAATTCCATTATATTAATCTATTTTCTACTTGTCTTAATACCTCTGTATCAAAACCTGTAAGATCTACACCAGCATTCGTTAGGAAGTTTTTAGCAACACCATCACCGTTGTAATCAGCGAATTCAATATCGTTAATAAAGATTCTTCGGCCAGTTGTATCTAGTGAGTAAACAACTGGTATCTTATCAATCTTGACTGCAAGTGGGCTGTCTTTAACCATAATAAATTTACCATCTTCTTTAACAAAGTGGCTACCTGCAACGGTAACATCTCTGTAACTGTAAATACCGTCTCCAGAAGGTTTAAATTTAAACACGCCTGTAACTTCTCCACCTTTAGTATCATCACCCAATTGAATATCTTTAATTTTTTTCTCACTACCATTAGCCATTTGAATAAAAGTATTTGGTTCAAAACATTCATTACCTTGATTGTATCCATAACCCGATGTTGCACCTATACCTCCTGTGCCACTACCAGCTTGTCCACTATCTCTACTTCTATCTTGATCTTTTTCGATAGCTTCTTGTTGTGCTGTAGCTGCTGCGTTTGATATCTCTTGTGCTTTAGCTGCTGCTGCAATTTGTAAGTCTCTTGCTTTTTTAGCATCACCTGCTTTTTTAGCTTCTATTTTTTGTCTGTTAAGTTCATCAATTCTATCTTGTGCTTTTTCTCTAGCTCTTTCTAATTCTGCTTCAGCTGCTTTTAATTTAGCAGTTTGAAATTCTGTTAATATTCCCTTGGTTCTACGATCCAACATCTTATCAATGTAACCTTGTAATTGATCCTCATAATCATTTGTTCCAAAACCTGATACAACATTTTGACCAGCTAATACTGAACCGGGTCCGTACACTCCTAAACCAGAATTAGGATCTCTACCAGTCATTGGTTGACCTGTAAGGTTATCAGTAAAACCTAATTGTTTGTTATATGGATCTATATATGTTCCACTAATTTTTGTACCTGTCATACCTCCAAGCATATCTATTTGACCTTGAAGACTCGGATTATAATTTGATGCATTAGGATTTAACGGATTTCTCATTGCAGCTATTCTACCAACTAAAGTATTATCCATTATAGTATTAATTAAATTTTTTCCTTGTTTAATTCCTGGGAGGCTAGAAAATTTATCCATAGCGCTTCCAATAAAACCTTTACTAGTTATTGATTCATCTATTGGGTTTCCATAAATATCTATACCTTTTTCTATTTCAGCAACACTATACTTTGAAGAAGTATTAGATTGATTTCCAGGAGAAGCAGGTCCTTTGCTATATGGATCAAGATTCATTATTCCTCCTTGTCCTTCATTACCACTTTGATAACCTAGATTATTACCTGGTGTTGAACCTGGTGGTGTTGTCCCTGAATCTGCAGTTGGTAATTCATACCCTGCTTGTTTGATAGCATCTGCTATCTCTTGATCTGTGAAAGACTGATACGCTTTCATAGAATTGTAAATACCTAACGCCGGTCCTTCTAACGCCGGTCCGCCCATAAATAATCCTTGTCTTGGTTTCTTTTCTTCGAATAAAACTTCAATGCCTATCGCACCGCCGTCCGCTCTTCGTCTTCTTATAAATTTTTTATATCCTTCATATTTTGGTCTGGTTACTTCTTCAACACCACCTTCATCATATCTACCAGATACGTCATCAATCATTTTTTTTCTTTCTCTACCAGGTCCACTTAAACCTATAATAGCAGAAGCTTCTATCATATCTTTTTTTCTATCAGTAGAAGACTTTGCAATACCTGACATAACTTTAGCTTCTAAATCTTTTGGTAAATCTGTTAGGTCTTGATTATCCGCATCTTCAACGCCTGCTTCTCTTAAAATCTCTCTAATTCTTTCTTCTACTCCACTGCCTGTAGTAACTTCTTCTGTTTCTTCAACTTCTTCTACATCTTCACTAGATTTATTTTTAAGTGCATTTGCAATACCTTGAGTAGGCATAATCATTGATACAATTTTCGCAGACTCGTCTGGATTTTCTTGAATATAATTATTTACACGATCACCTAATTCAGTTATTCCTACAGCTCCAACAAGTCTGTTTAGCATCGGTACTGCTCTTGCAAATGATAAAACTAATGGTGCTGCTTGAATCATAATTAATAATACGTTCTTTCAACTTGAGGTAATGAATCCTCTTTGTAATCTTCTGGATGCGCCACGAACCCTCCTTGTCTAAAACGCATTATTGCTTGTGTCGTACTGTCCACCAAATCATCGTGATCTCCATAAGGAAATGATGCACATTCTTCTATAACCTCTTCTGCGAACTTTTCGTCCGGCGCCCAAATTTGGCCACTCTCAAAGAGTGGAGCTACAGCGTTTACCCTCGCGTGTTTATCATTACCTTTTGAGGGAGTGAAATTTATAACAGGAATCCCCATTTTTCGCAACTCATAAGTGAGAGGTAATCCTGAAGCTTTAGCCTCCACGATCACCGTTTCTGGATTCCAGTATTTATATTGCTCATAAGCTTCTTTTTTTAGCTCTGGAAATTCTAATCGTTCTTTGAATGCATCGAGTAATATTAGATTAGCAGGGCTATCTTCGTTTGGATAAAAGACTCCCCAGGTGGTAATAGCAGAATAATCGGCGGATTCTTTTTTAAGAAAGGCTGTATCATAACTTTGAATAATATGATCGAGCGGCGGGATGTAAGGTTTATCCCAAACCTTCCACCATTCTCGTTTAATTAAACTACCTTCTTCAGATGTTGGGTTTTGCATCCACTGTGCGTTCCACTTACCAACACTTAAACTGGCTTTAACAGATTCTAGTTCAGGAAGTTTCCAATACTCTGGCCATACAGGTTTACCTGATGGTAGTATTGCTGGAAATTCAATAAGGTGCCACTTATCTGATTTTAATTCTTTTTGAGATTTTAATAACATTCCTGTTAGATCTTTCATATTCCATCTTGTCATTACAACAACGATTGATCCACCAGGCTGTAAACGTTGTCGTGGACCAGATGTATACCATTCATAAGCTCTTTCCATTGAAGACATATTCAATGCATCTTGTTCCGAGTGAGGATCATCGATAATCAATAAGTCCGCTCCACGGCCCGTGATCGCAGATCCAACACCGGCTGCATAATATTCACCGCCCTGTTCGGTTTCCCATTTACCCGCGGCTTGACTGTCCTCTCGTAATCTTGTCTGGAATACTTGTTTGTATTCCTCGGAGTCCATTAAGGTTTTAGCTTTTCGACCAAAGCGGATCGCGAGTTCCGTTGTGTGGGTCGTCTGTATTATTTTTAGATTAGGTCTACGTCCTACCATCCAAGAGGGTAGAAGATAGGACGCGAACTCTGATTTAGTATGCCTTGGTGGCATATTAATAATTAGTCTTTTGATCTCACCGTTTGCAAGCTTATTAAATTTGTCAGCAATTTTTTTGTGATGCTTACCTTCAATAAATTCAGGCCACACGTGTTTGACAAAAGTTAAGAAGTCATCGTGGACTTTTGATTTAGTTTTCTTTTCAGAAAGTTTTATTGCGTATTTAAGGAATTGTTTTTTGGCGTCAGGTGGTAGTTTATCTATTACTTCTTGTTTCATAAAAATTTTTGCAGAATTTTTTTCACTTCTGTTTTGTACCAGTTTTTGTTTTTTTAGGGGTACCCCCTCTATTCTATTGCCATTTTCTATTTAGCGCAAGTATAAGTCTAAATCTTGGTATTAGGGTGGGCCCTCGATACGCGAGCCAAAAAGGGGTGTGGGGGGTGCGTCAATATGTCATATTGACAATTGATCGGGGACCCCTATGGGTGGGTGGGCCCTTGATTCACGAGCAACTGCGACAAATTGTCGCACCACTATATGTAGTAGCGAAGATGTCGCATCGACACAAGATGTAGGTATGCAATTTCGGAATGTAGTAAAGATGCAACACTATGTAGTAAAGATGCAACACTGATCATTATGGGTTTTTATGGGAATTATTTCTTTACCTTTGTAAGGGCAAGTTATAAGGTCTACTTATGAAAACAAAAAAAATAAAAAACTTTGATATGAATAAGAATACTTATGCATTGAGAAGAAAAGTTATTAATCTTATTTATGAGGTTAAGAACTCTGGTGTGAACTTACCAAGAATAGAAGTTAGAATTGGTGAGCCAAGAAAAAAAAATCTTTTAGGCGTTGCATTACTTAAAGATAATAAAATCTGGATTACAGATGATGCTATCAATATGGGTGAAGACGCTTTGAGGAATGTAGTATTCCACGAAATCGTTCACGCTGTGACAGGTTTCGGACACGATGAAAAATGTCCGCTGATGAGTTCAGCACTTGGAAAGCTACTTAATAAAAAAGATTGTTTAGATAAACTTAAACAATACATTAACTAAAGAGGAGAGAAAATATGTACAGACAAACATTAAATAACAATCTGACGGCTTTGGGTGATGTGGATAATATGTTCATTGTAGTTGAATATAATAATCCAACTTATCCAGAGTCTACGACTTACAACATCGCGCACGGTTCCGATTTAAGACTAGAAGGCGGAATGAATTTTCTTCACGATGTTAATGAAGGGACTGTAATTTTAAGTTATGAAAAATTACAAGATGCACAGAAAATGTGTAAGCGTTTAAATTATGCTTATGAGTCTACAAAGCGAATGATTGGAACAGGTCATTAGTATGAATTTAATCGTAGAAAAAAAGAATGTGTACGGGGTAGAGCGTGTCTACCCCGTTTGCAATAAGGCGAAAATATTAACAGCACTGACAGGAAATAAAACTTTGTTAGAGGTTGATATTAAATTAATAAAACAGTTGGGATATACTTTCTCAACCAAATCAGAGGAGATATAATGAAAAATAGTTATCAAGGTTATTGGTTCAGCTGTGAGACGTCATACAGTGACGACATCGGAACTAGAAAATGGAATTTATTATTAGAGAATAAATCTAATAATAAAATACACTCAATCGGTTTAAGCAATCAAATGACTATGGACGATGTCAGAGAATTAGCATTTGACGAGATTGAGAAACTTAACCAGGAGAAGTAATGCAACTACTAACAAAAGCACAAAAAAACAAGATGATTAAAAACCACCAGGAGCAAGACGGCACGAAGGATTTTAAAGCTGTTGTAAAGCTATTCAATCCAACGGGCAACGGCACTTGGTATCTGTCCGAACTTGACCCCGAAACAAACACGGCGTTTGGCTTGTGTGATCTAGGGTTTCCCGAGTTGGGATATGTTAACCTTGATGAGTTAAGCAACATCAAAGTTAGTATGGGTCTTGGGATTGAGCGTGACCGATGGTTTACGCCCAAGACATTTGACGAACTACAATCATAAACAACCAACCCCGCTCCGAGATAATCGGAGCGGGGATTTTCTTTTTTTAAAAATTCCTGGGGAGGGTGGGCCCGTAGGTCACGAGCCAATTTTATATAGGGTGGGTGGGCCCCAAGGTTACGAGCAGGATGCGACAATTTGCGCCTTGACACAAGATATAGAACCGCGGGCCATAATGTCGCACCACTATATATAGATTGAGATTAATTAACTTATGGGATAATCTATTGTTATGAAAACTTTTACAGTTATTGGTCGAGTGTGGACACGAGATCACGGGTATTTGGCTACTCGTTGCTCGATGGACTTCGAGGCCAAAAATAAAACTCGTGCTATTAAAATGGCTCGAGAGTTGCGGAACGCGGGTAAGAATTTCATATCTTGCAATAATTTTGTTGCTTATCCTACTGACTGTCCAGAAGAGAATCCATTGGCTATGTCGTGGGAAGAGCGTCAAATGGAGCGTGATTACTGGAAACAGGAAGAGCGTTACTCGGATGATCCGCCAATCGTACCGCAAGGTTATTACGATTAATTTTAAAAAGGGCCCGCAAGGGCCCTTTTTTTATCTCCTTAATTTTAAATAAAAAATAATAACAAGCGAGCGAGCCTTCAAGCTATGGGGGGGGAGGGTGGGTGGGCCCGAAGGTCGCGAGCAGGGTGTGACATATTGTCGCAGCGTCATTATGTCACATTGACACAATATCTAGCGGTGCGCGGTTATGTCGCATTGACACGCGACCCGACGGGGCGCGGGTCGGGGCGCGCGGTTAGTTGTTTTTAATTCCGATTAATTTATTTTGTATGAGCGCCCAATCATCAACGGCTAGGGGAACGGCTTGATCTATACCCTTAATTAAATCTTGAATAGATTTACTCTCATAAAGTTTTATGGATGAGGGGACGCGGGGCGGGGCGTGATGAATTAACAAAAAATTACGCTTTGATTTTTGGGTATGGAATAGTATTTGATGAGGGGAAAATCTAACTTTATTTGATTTACTGACTTTTAACTCAATCATAAAAAACCCGCATAAATCATTATAACTTAAGCAATCGGGGACGCCCAAATTTATGAAAGTTTCAAGGCGTGTATGTTGAATTAAAGGGGTATTTTTTTTAAGATTTTGATATAATTTTTTTTCGGGTTTCACCGTACACTTGCATATACGGTGACCCCATTGAAGTCAATATTTATGCGACTTCTTCTGTTAATAATAGCGGGCTTTCATACCTTACTATTGAATAACTAACATCTTTATTATCATTGATTAGTTGATGACCTCGCAATTTGTCATTGATTTTGTCAATATCATTGCTACTTTCAACTATATCATAAGAGTTTTCAATACTCTCATAATGACGCTCTTTTAATATTAAGTATATCATATTATTATATCCTATTAGTTGTATTGTTTATTTTCTAATTGTAGCGCCTTTGTTTTATTCCAAACAATGCCCACACCGTTTAAAACCTTCTCTAATACAATGTTTAATTGCTCGGGTACGCCACACTCAAAAACTGAATTGATCGCGCTTTGTTTATACAATTCAAGTTCTTTAACTTTTTTGCCCTCGGGTGTACTTTCAGCTTGTTTTTGCGCCAAATGTTGAGCCCATTCTCTAAGTTGTTCTCGGCAATCCTCGGGTTGAATACCTTTACCGTACCTATCGCGCGAGTAATAACTGTCATTATCCGATTGTCTAAATTTATAATTTAGATTTTCTTTTAATTCAGTATCTTTAATTTTACCAAAAAAAGTTTGGGCTTTACGTTGTTTGATCTCAAGGTTTGCGATAGCGTCCTCAAGTTCTTTTATTACAACGTCCGCTTTTATTTTTTTAGCAAGTTTTAATTCAGCGCTTTCAGTATAATCAGCGATTATAGATTTAACGCTTAATTGCGCTTGTTCTATTAATGGGTCAATTTCATTATTGATACGCTTTTTTAAATGTTCCAACTGATATTTAGTCGGATATGTCGATTTACTCATTTATACCTCGATTGTTATATTTATTTATTTTTAGTATTGACATTAATTAATATGGGAATATATAAGAATATATGACTTTGTCAAATAAAAAAATAATCAAATGCCCTAGCGCTGATAATTGTAATTTACAAGATTATAATTTTAAAGGTAGACCCAAAAAAGACAATTCAAGTAAAGGGGATATATTTCAAAATTGTAGATGTTGCGGGGAATATATAAGGGGGGATTTTAGAAGCAATATTGACGGCCGTTATTGTCAAGATTGTTTATAGTTATGAAATTATATAAATCAAAAAAATTATTAAATATAGATAACAACCCAAAAACCGTTAAGGGTCAATCTAAAAAAGTGATGACCGCAATATTATATTTTGCGCCCGCTAAAATAAGCGGGTTTAACGTTTGCCCGTTTGCGGATGATTGCGCCTTAACTTGTTTAAATACAGCGGGGCGGGGTCAAATGAATAGTGTGCAATTAGGCCGTATCAATAAAACAAGATGGTATTTTTTAGAGCGTCATACATTTATGGCGCAATTACATAAAGAAATTAAACGCCATATTAATAGATGTAAAATTAAAGGGTTTAAGCCCGCATTTAGAATTAATGGAATGAGTGATTTAAAGATTGAGAATATGGGTTTGATTGAAACATACCCAACGGCTCAATGGTATGATTACACAAAAAACCCGATAAGGATGAAAAAATTTATAGCGGGCAAATTTCCTAAAAATTATCATTTAACGTTTTCATTAGGGTCAAGCAATAAATCGGATGCTAAAGAAATTTTAAAACTAGGGGGCAATGTTGCGGTAGTTTTTAGAAATAAAAAATTACCTAAAAAATTTATGGGTCATAAAGTCTTTAATGCTGATAAAACTGACTTAAGATTTAAAGACCCTAAAAACATAATCGCGGGCTTGTATGCTAAAGGTAAGGCGCGATTTGATAATACGGGATTTGTGCAAGATGTTTAATATATGAAATATCAAATATTGTATAAATGGGCGATACAGAAAACCCGCGTTGCTAAAGAACTGGAGGGGGCGCAAGATTGCGAGCGTACGAGCGCAAGCGCCCTATCAAAAAAACTAACAAGCGAGCGAGCGAGCGAGCAGAAGGGATAATATGAACGAAGGACTAGAAAACATAAAACAAATAGAAGATTTAGAAAATAAAGTTAAAACATTATCGGATCATCTAGCGGGTATGTGTTGTCAAGCGGATGAGGACACGCCGAGCGAATATAGAACTGAACATTTTAGATCAACTATGGATGACGCTTATGAATATTTAGAAAAAATAGGATACTTTAAAAAATGAAAAATTATTTAGTAAAGTTTAAATGTGTAATAGGAGATTATGAGCATATAGACTATATGCTTTTTAATAAGAAAAAAAGTGAATGGGGATATTGCAAAGAGTTTTGGGGTATCTCTAAAAAAGATGAGTTAAAAGAAAATTGTTTTTGGGATGATTGGATGCAGAACGCTATTTCAGTTTATTCGGAAACAGAATTAACTAATGAACAAACAAAAATATTAAAAGAGTTGGGAGTGATATATTAATGACACAAAGAGATGAAGGACACGACTTTAGAGATAGTAAGAATAGGGCTATGGAGTACGAGCGCAAGCAGAAGTATGAGGCAATTATTGATATGGTTATAAGGTGGTTAGATTCTAATATAGATGATACTGATGACAAATTTTATTTAGTTGCTCAAGATAGCGCTGACTTAAAAGAAAAAATAGAACTTGCATTAGACCCAAGCACAACCAAAAGAGAAATAGAGGACGGGGACTTATGACAGAACAAACCGATAGGTTGATTGCAGAAATAGAAAAAGAAAGAACAAGCGAGCGAGCGAGCAATGGTTTTAAATTTCACTACAACACAATAGGTGATTGTTTTTATGATATTTACTGTCAACCAAACTATACAAAAAAAGAAGACTTACTAAAAGATATGGCTCGTATTTTAAATGGTGAACTTACTGCAGACGACTTTGCAAAAGAAATAATACAATGGGTGGGCGAGCGGAGTGATGAGTGTTATTTAGATGATGATTGCCAAATAAGAAGATTTGATGAAGTAAAAGAGGGGTCAGTATCAGTACCAATTGCAAAGCAAGGTAGGTCGTAAGCCACCCCTCATAAGGTTTACTATTAATGCAGTTGATTTATACGGTAATTTACGCTAAAAGTCAAGTTTATGGGATTACCAAAAAACTTAACAGAACGACAGCAAAAGTTCGCAGAATTACTAGTATACAACGAGGGGCGCAAGAGCCCGAGCGAGTGTGCTTATGAGGCAGGATACAAGACTAGACCCCGTCAGGCTGCGAGCGAGCTACGAAATCCTAAAATTGCACCATTGGTTGTTAAATATATCGGTGAGTTGCGAGCAGAGATACAAGAAAAATACGGGATTAATTTTGAAAAACACATTAGCGAACTAGCAAAGCTGCGAGAAGATGCGCGAGCTAAAGGGGCCTGGAGTGCTGCGATTAACGCAGAGATTGCAAGAGGTAAAGCGGGTGGTTTATATGTGGATCAGAAGTTAGTCTTATCCGGAAATTTAGATAATATGTCAGAGAAAGAATTAGAATCTAAAATGAAACAAATTTTAGATGATCACAAAACTTTAATTAATATTACCCCAGAAGAAGAGATAAAAGAATCAGTAATAGAATCAAACCTTGATAGTGATTCAATTCAGAAATAATTTTACTATATAATCTTCTTGGAAACTTTTTTACTAGTGCCCACTTGTTTATAACTGGTTTGTATTCCATTTGAGTCTGGCCCTTTCCTTGGTGGAAGTTGATCCCATTTTACATTAGGCATATTCTTTGTCAATGTGGGATTAAAAATCCTATTAAAATTTTCTTTATATAAATCATTGGTAGGTCTTGATCTACCATCATAACTAAATTTTTTATTTTTCATTTATTTTCTCCATACGTATTATACACCCTTTTGGAAAAACATTCCTATCAGAAAATAACTCATCATTCACTTCATAACTTGCAAAGGTTCTAATATTCTTTTTATCTTTGTTTAAAAGATATGCGTGAGTTATCATCTCTGATGGCATAAATCCTAATGCTGAATGTAAATCAGCGTGCCCGCTGTCCCCCGTGATATCCAACCACGTGATTTTGTAGAAATAATATCTTTTCTTTTTAATAACAACAGATTTGTATTTTGATTTTTTAAGTTTTCTCATATCAATCCTTATACTATAGGGGAATTTTTAGGCAAATTTGTTTTTACAAAAACCAAAAAATCCTTCGCGCGCCGAGTACATAAAAATAAACAGCCAATACCAATGCTTATTTAACACCTATGCAGTCACTGCATATACTAACCATACTTTTAGGGGTGTGCCAGAGCAAAATCGTCTACTATTCAACAATACTGTCAAGTGTGCCATACTGTGCCACCAAAAAACGACCCTTTGGCACACCTATTAGTCAATAATACCAACGATAATAGGTCAAATTTGGACTTTGTGCCACTGTGCCACCAATAAAAAGTGATCACTAAAAAAAAAAATTACCCTAGAATTCCCCTTATGTGCGGAACACTTTAGAATGATTCTAAAGTTTGTATGGTTTTGTGCCTATTTTTATTATTTTTTTTACACCAGGGCCTTGTAAATCTAATGTTGCATAGGGTTTCCAAGACTTTTTTATTAGATTTAACTCTAAAATAAAGTTTGACCACTGCTTTGGTGATATATCTTTGCTTTGTATTACTACTTTTTTCATAATTTTACAGGGTTTCCACTCTCGCTTCCACCCCGTTCCCCGAGGAAATCATTTACTATACGTGGTAGATTGTAAGTGAAGGTACTTTGGATCCTTCTTCAACACTATACGCCAAGCTGAAGAACTGTTTATCTTACCTATTAATCTACTTTCTTGTAATTCTATTTTACCAATCTCATTAAGACCGCCGTGATCATTTTCCATATAGATAAAACAATCTGATATAGCTGTGCCTTTGTTGCCATTACTAAACTTATCTAGTATCTGTTGAAAATCTCTTAATCTTAAACTCATTTGTTTAACCTATCATATGTAATTTTTGGATACATTTCTTGATATCTTCTTGCCACATTTTTGACACCTTGATACCACTTTTCCTTCCACATCTCTTTTATCTCTTTACTTTCAGCTTTGTAATAAGCATTTGCTATCTTATCCAACATTGCTTGATCTTTGTTTATAGTATTCATCCACCCTCCTTAAAAAGTCGTGTTTATATTTTTGGAATTCCTTACCTTCAATAACGAATTCCTGGTAGTAATTGTCCTTACTACACATCATCACCACACCTTTGGTAATTTCTGTTTTATAGATAAAATTATGAGCCATTGCATAGGCCGCCAATTGAAGACAGTAATCCCCGATCCACTCTCGGCGCTTCGGTTTGTTCGTTTGTTTAAAATCTATTATAGCGTCCGTACCCTTGTGTATCCCAACAAGATCCGTTTGCCCCGCATACAGCCCAGGATAGTACAAAGTACATTCTGTGCCGTAGTATGTCGGAACATTGCATAGACCCTGCTCTATGACCCTTACAGCCATATTATGGGCCTGTTTTCCAACGTTGGTCTCATCTAAATAACCCTTATCTAATATATACATCTCAAGAATCTTGTGCATCGCGGTGCCTCTAGCAGCACTCTCATCCACGATCCGCGCAGCATTTGCCTCTCCCATCTTCTCGCGCCACCTTTTTAATCCTTCCTTCTTCTCGGCCGGTTCAGTCGCTGACAATATCGTAGTCACCGATGGTAGTTTTTCTTTATCATTAATATTATAATGACGTTTACCTTCTATCGCTTCTCGTACCGTCTTTGGGTATATAAATTTATTATTTCTTATCATTTAATAATTGTTTCAGTACAGTGGTATAGGGATTAAAATCATAATCCTTAACACACCCGGTTAATAATACTAACATTACAAAAAAAATTTTTATCATTTAACTAAACTCTCCTTATAATCTCTTATGTCAACAATGTTATTTTGTTTTAAATTATAATAGTGTTCTAAAATTTTGTTGATCTTGGATAACTTGGTATGTGCATAAGGCCATATCAAAAGACAGACATAGTATGCATCCCTAAACGTACAACGCCACCTCCATTGTTTAAGATAAGGGGTACCGTCTACACGTTTACCATTAACTTTTTTAGAAGTTAAAGTTCCAACTCCTAATGTTTGGTGTAACCAAATTAATACAGATTTATCAGTCATTGCAACCTCCATAGAGATACGCCAACAATTATATCGATTAACTTTGTTACCTTTTTTCTTACGCTCAAAATATTTTTTGTAAGTGATAGTACCTTCACCATCAAAGAGCCCTGCAATATATGCCGCCTCTTCTGGATTCATTGTAGTCTAGCCTTATCTACTTCGACTAATAAATCTTGTAATGTTTTAACAGTTGCATCCTTGTTAACAATTTCATCATTAACTAATTGCTCGTACAACTCTGCCACTACCTCACCTTGTGAGTTGCAGGTAGGGCATTGATGTACTTCTGTATATGAACCATTACTCTCCCTTAAATAACCATTGCCTTTGCAATGATCACATATCACCTTAATCTTTTGTTTTTCCATTTTTATATCCTAACTTTTTTGCAGCACGACTAGCTAGTGCTTCAATTGTTTTACTAATTGTAAGTTGTGCATCTAAAAATTTACCATCAGCTAAATAGTTTAGCTTCTTGTAAGTATCGATCGGCACGGATACTGATTTAAATTTACTGGGATCTGCCATATTTCCTTTCTCTGATTAGTATTAATATATGGGAATCTATACCAACAAATGAGTGCTTGTCAAATAATTTATTTTAATATAAAAGAAAGATCTCTTCTCACACCTTTTGTTTGTTCGTCCCTTTCTTGGGACGAGCAGACAGTTTAGAATGATTCTTAAGTAACTACTTTGCCTTCGTCCTTAACAGGAGAACATTTATATTGTGGATACAACTGTGAGTTGATTATCATTTCAGAATTAAAAACACTCTCACTACCAAATAAAATTTCATAAGCATCACCCAACCCATCTTGAACACAATCATAATAATTATTTTTTACTGCTGGATACTCTGGTGGGATTCTACACTCTCCGGTAATGCCGGAGCATATGTAAATTACTAATAACCATTTCATCTAACGTCCTTGGCCTTTGTAACGTGTCAATTTTTTTTGTAATTTTTTGTGTTTGTTTAATGATTTTGTGTGAACGCCACGACGCTTCTTAGGCTTATCTCTTGGTACGAAATGGGTAAATTTTTGCTTGGCCATTACTCTTCATCTAACCATTCTTTGACAAAAGGTTTAGCACCTTTGGGTGTAGTAATCACCGGTAGATAAGTTATCTTACCATTGATGTGTTGTTCTAAATCTGCTCCACAATTCATACATCTAAAAAATATTACATCGATATTTACCATCGTTGTGAACTCATCACACGTTGGACATTTACCATTGACTACTTCTGTTTTGATTGTGAATTTTTTATTTTTTAGCATTACTGACAGCTTAAACATTCATCGCTGTCACTGTCAAGATCAGCTAGTGCTTCTTGCTTACACTCGTCACTACAAAACATATCTAATTCGTCTTTAGGTTCGAATTCTTTTCCACATTTTTTACATTTTTTCATTATTCTAATATTAACTTCTTAATTGAAAAAGATCCATCTATATTTGTCTCTAATTCCGCTGAACCAGTATAGCATTTATAAGATACACTTTCTGAATATTGTCTTTCCGCCTGGCGCTTACCACGTAAACACGTAGCCATTGATTCTTGAATACGTGCTTCACTAATACTTCCATTAATAAACATAAGTAAGGCTACCACAGACTCTATCATAATATTTTACCTTTGTTGGGTCCTTCTTTTACAACGTATTTTTGTGTACCGTGCTTGCCAGTTTCAACTTCTTTTTTTAAATCTTTGTGTAAACGTTGTCTGGTAACAGTTCGTTTCATTTCATAAAGATAATCTAAAATTTTTCTAGTTACTCGTTCCATTTTTATATACTATCTCTCTGTTGGCATCTTTTAATTCTTCTACATCTACTAATAATTTTGATATCTGACCTTCCATAAATTCTATTTTTAATTTGTTACTCATATTCATTTCAATATTTTGTTGTAATTTTTCTACCTGTTTATATAGATCTTCGATTAACATATACTGCTCCGAGTCCGCTGGAAGTGAACCTAATTGTCCACGTGGCCATTTAATTCTAAACTCTGTATTTTCTCCAAGATCTTTTTCCATTAACTGTAAACGAGTGTCTGCAATATTAAGACGTTCTATAATCTGGAAATAGCCCATAGTGCCGAGGGCGACGATTATAATCAGAGAGACTACCGTCTTCATAGGCATCTGTACTCTTGCTTCGTCTCCAATATCTAATGGTTTATTTGCCACCTATATACTCCTCTAATTTTTTACCTGCTGGTGACAGTGTTATAACATAAGAAAACACTGCAGCCAATAATGCAGTGCAAGCTGCTTCAGACCAATATTGTCCAAAATGAGTTGAATGAGATAATATATCTGCAGTAAAACAACCTATAAACATAAGTATAGGTAATTTGTAATGAAACTTCCAGGGTATAAAAGACATAAACACAACTAAAAAACCAGTAATCGCACCGGTCCGCGTTGCAATGACAGCGTGAGCTGAAGTTAGTGCAGGTAAATTACCTTGCACCATAAATATCATACACGATAACCACGCTAGTGATAGTTTATGAAAGAATAAGGAGAGCTTACGTTTAATATCCACTTGGACCTCCAAAGATAGCTAATAGACATAGCAATACTATCAACACTGCTGTGAATCTGTAATCCATCCTGGCTATCTCCATAATACTTCCTCATTTTCTTCTGCACGGTGATGTATTTTATATTATTTGTCTTCTGTTTGGTAGAACATTTTTTTGGAATCTTCTGTCAGCCAATCTTTATTTTCGACATTCCATCTCGTAGTTTGGACATAATAGTCAGGTACCCTGTTACCAACAGTGTAGTTAGGAGCATCCCACAGAATGCGATTATTAGGCTGAGCTGCATAATTGCCGTCATCAAGAGCCAATATATGCGCACACTTATGTTCAGCAGGAATTTCAGAATGTTCTGTATCCAGGATATTACTTTCCGGATGAGCCCAATCAATTGTAAATAAATATTCGAATGGGTAATTTTTTTTATCTTTGCCAAAATATTTTCCACGTTTACCTCTTAAAAAACTAAAGCAATGAACACTAGGATAATAACTAAAGCAATTCCACAATTGAAGTTGGTCGATAGGCATATCGGGCACTTTGCTTCTATCAAATTTTTCTTGAAAAAACGCTGATATAGGCAGTCTCCAAAAACACGCACCATTTGGTAGCATAATGTTAAATAAGAGTGCGCGATCTGTAATAGAGCTAATAGAAAAGATACAACAGTCTTCAGACTCTCCGTGATGTTTTTCAAAATCATATAAATATTCCTTCCTTATTTTACAATAAATGGGTGGTATATCTGAATTTAAATAAGTTGCCATTATTTAATATCGCCCCAATTATCTCCTTTTTCATAATCCACTTTGTTTGGAACCTGTAATTCAACCGCAGACTCCATAATATTAATTATTTGTTCTGCCTTTTTATCAGATTCAACAGAGATATCCACCTCATCGTGAATCTGAATGTGTGGTATTATACCATTTTCATACAGTGCAACCATAGACTTTTTTGTCATATCAGCTGCGCTACCTTGTATTAATTTATTTAAAGCTTTGTAAGTAAATGCACGCTTTAATGGTTCATCATATTCTTTTCTTGCTTGTTCTAATGGTAAAGGTTTAAACACACCAAATTGTACTGGTTGCCATAAATCAAAATGACACGCACGTCCGCCTAAAGTTCTAATCTTACCACGATCATTTGCTTTACGAGATACATTATCCATCAGTTGTTTTACAAACGGAGCCTTTGTGTGATATTGTTTAATTAATTTTTCAGCAGACTCTTTCATCAAACCTAGTTCTGCCATTAATTTATTTTTACCCATACCATACATCAAACCCAAGTTAATAGTTTTTGCTTGCTTACGTTCAATGCCTGCCATATCTGCAACAACCTGGTGGAAGTCTGCATCACCTGCATTGTATGCATCTACAATTTCATCTACACCCATTAAGTTTTGTAACTTTGCATAGTGTACTAAAATTCTAGGTTCTTGTTGTGAGTAGTCAAACGATCCCCACGTTGTATTTTTTTCTGGAATAAATATAGATCTTATCATCGGTCCGAGTTCCGGATGCCTCGCTGGAATCTGCTGTAAGTTTGGATTGCTCATAGAGAATCTACCAGTCACGGTCCCGCCTGCATCAGATCGTATTTGATTTATGTCTGCGTGTATTCTACCGTCAACTGCGTGCTTAGTAATTGAATCTATAAAAGTTGTATGCGCTTTGTTAATCTCTCTTGCATCAGCAATTAGTTTTGGTAATTCGTGTGGATGGTTTTGTAAAAAGTTTTTTGTAAAGCTAGGCTCCTTACTTTTTTCTGTTCTATCATAAGGTAACTTTAAATTATCAAACGCTTTTGCGATGCTCCGAGCCGCGTGTATTTCTACGTCAACTCCTGTTAAACTTTTGATTTTACTGACGATTTTAGCCTCACGATCCATAAGATTTTTTTTGATTTTAGCCGCTTTGTCTAAATCAACTCTTACACCTTTGAATCTCATATCAACTAAACAAGGAAATAGTTTTGTCTCTAATGTAAAGACATCCATTAGTTCTTGATTATATAATTCTATCTTTAATCTCTGCCAAAGTTTAAGGGTAGCTTCCGCATCACGTTCCGCGTACTGTCCAACAAAAAGCGCTGGCAATCTCCACATATCTTTTTTAGGATCTAATCCATATTCTTTTGCGGCTGCTTGTAAAACGTTTTCATCTTTACCAATACCTACATAAAATTTAGCTAACGTATTTAATGCATAAGATAATCTATTCTCATCTATTAAAGACGCTGCAATCATTGTGTCTACAATTTTACCCTTGACTATAACTCCTGCTGCTCTCAACCAACAGACATCATACATTGCATTGTGAAATATAAAGGTAGTATCGGGTTGATTACAAACATCTTGCAACCAAGATAAAACTAGTTTTCTGTCCATATTACCACCGGACTCGTGTTGTATAGGAAAATAGCCAGACCAGCCCTCTACAGCCACCGCAACGCCAGCAATGTGGCCTCTACCGGTAACATTACCTGACCCCAGTGTCATTAAATAAGGGTCATTAGTCTCTAAATCGATTGCTATTTCTTTGTGTCCTTTGAGATCTTTAAGTTCATCAGGCATTACCCATTCCGTTTGTGGTGTGAACAAAGGAATTTGAGTACTTCTCATTCGTAGTCCCTTTCAAGAACCATCTCTAAATAGTGTATAGCTTTTCTCACGTCCTCTTCTTTTCCCTTCGATTGATGTCTACAGATATATTTTATAGCGTTGCCTTCTGCAAAAAGCAACTTGTTTTCGTTTATAAATTCTGCGGGTTGAATTTTCATATTTTGGTAGTGCTTCCCGCCTACCTGCTTATCTAACGAATCATAAGTAGCTTTCTTAAATATTTCTTTATTTGTCATTTTGTTTCTCCTCATAATCTTTATATTCTTTTATTAATTTTTCAGATGGATGCCAAACATCAACAGCTGAATGACAGTTTGGACAAGATAAATTACTTACAATATCATAGTCTTCATTGTCTTCCGTGTCGTGATCTCCACCCCAAATTAGTTCAGTGTTGCAGTGCCAGCAGTTCATAATATATAAGCTCGATTAAAATCTCTTGGGTCCAAGACGTGTAATTCACGCTTCGCTCTCGTCGCTCCGGTATAAAATAATCTATGTAATTCATCCGGGTCATAACTAAATGTTTCGAGTGCGGCGTTGGTTAAGTCTTGCATCAATAAAACTTTATCAGCTTCTCCTCCTTTCGCTCCGTGTATGGTTGACATTATTATACGAGGGTTTTTATTTAATGTTTCTCCATTCGCCCTCATATTACGAATGTAGTTTTCAGTAATGGTATCTAATCCTTCAAAAGATTCATACCAAACTTTATCTATGATAAGACCGTGTTTATCTTTACAGTCTTGTAGTGTATACTTTTCATCAGAATGTAGAGTCTTACCTTTTTGAAATCCAGGTAATACATTTGATCCAAGATACTCATAAATATTTTTAATTTCTAAATGATTTAAAAGTTCACCTTTACGCCAGTGTTCCCAATTATTTAATGCGAGTAATAATTTTAAAGGTACAGAGTTCATTCCTTTGAATTGAAAATACCATCCTTGTAATTCACACAAATCTTTTGCATCATCTAAAAAATGATTGGCTGAAGATAATACTAACCAGTTACCCTCACTCATATCTACTTGTGTAATATCAGAATATCTTTTTAAGATACCTTCTTCTTCTCTTGGTTTATATTTTTTATCAAATCTATTTTGTACTTGACCAATTATTCTTTGTGACAATTCGTGTATGGGTCCACCTGGTATACGATAAGATTGATCCAATACTTTAATATCATTTACTTCTTCTTTTAAAGCTATGAAGTGATCCACATCTGCACCGGCCCATTTAAATATAGCTTGGTCATCATCACCTGCTATGTAAGTTTTTTCTGCATTGGCCCAAAGTTTTCTAACCATCTCCCACTGTATCAAAGATAAGTCTTGTGCCTCATCAATAAATAATACTTTAAAACTATTCACAGATTCTTTTTCAATATAGTCTATTAATAAATCGTTAAAATCTTTTAGTCCTTTTTCTTTTTTAAATCTTTTTAGTTCTTCTGCCAATAAAAATAATGTATTACGTTCAATGTCCAATATGTTTTGTCTCGAATCATAATATTCTAATAGATCTATTCTCTTAACTGCAGCTGTATTTATAATTGTTAAATATTCATTGTCTGAATTAAAGGTACCATCGCTGTCAGAAAATCTTGCAGTCTTAATTGGTATGCCACATTTCTCACCAAACTCTTTGTAGTCATCCCGACCCATCATTTTTTCTTTAGTCATCCCTAATTGATTAAATGCATAGGAATGAAGTGTTCTAAAATTACTTAAATCATTTTCAATATCTAAATTAAATTTGTCCGCAGCTCTAGTTGCCGCCTCTGTCGCGGCTTTTTTAGTAAACGAAAAGTACCCAATTTGTTTAGGTCTTATCCCTTGCTGTATAAATTCGTCCACTAGATTTAATAGTGTTGTTGTTTTACCTGTTCCTGGTGGTCCTAATATTATTGTTTTCATACTTTTATTACTATACTCCTATTCTTTCCTGGCAGTTTTTCTATCCACCCTCTTTCTTGTAGTTGATTAACTTTCACAAAAATTAAACATTTACTAGATACCCCTGTACCTATTTTCATCTCTTCATAAGAAGGTGCCATATTATTTTCATCAATATATTTTTTAATAAAATTAAAAAGTTCTAATTGTTTTTTAGTTAAGTTAAATTTTTTCATTATATTAATTCAAACATAAATATTGTTATGATTAATAAACCAAAAATTTCAGTATATGTATTCATTAAAAATGTTCCTCCTGGTATGTTGTTTTAGAAACTGACGCCTCTGTCTGTTTCATTGTTTTGATTTTAATTAATCTTGGTTGTTGTTTCTTAACTCTAACTCTTTCTTCTTCTACAAATACATCTAATTGTTTTAATAGATTACCTGTTTGAGTTTTATCTTTCTCCCAATGATTTCTTTTACAAAAATTAAAAAAGTCTTCCATTCTAAAATATGTAAAACCATCTTCAGTAAAAGGAAGTTTGTTAAATATGTCATCTATAGTTCTAGCATTCTGTCTATTGGTAGTCCAATCTTGAAGTAGTCCAGTTAATTCATTAACAGGATTCAAAGACTCTAAAGGTTCTACTTCTTGTAAATTTTGCATCATTGGTTTTAAAAAATGTTGTTTCCAATCTTTTGGTTTTGGTACAGGTACAACTAGATTAGCTTGATCTAAACACGCTAATGCAAACATACCTGGATTATAAAGTTGTTCTGATTTTAATTCGATCCGCGTTCCACTAACATCTAAAAACCATTGTGGTGGCGTTGATGAGTATTTAGTTAGACTTCCAAGTACAGGCATTTCTTCTTCACCAAATCCTACACCAAATCTTTTTGTTCTACATAAACCCGATTGACATACAGAATTAATAGGTGCGTCTTTACATCTATATTTATCATAACCTTTTCTATTTACAGATTTAATTAATTGTTGAACCTCACTATTACTTAAGGGTGGTTCCATAAATTCCATATTCGCTTTTACTATTTCATCTTCCCAAGTATCTGGGTTTGCTTGTTTATAATAAACTGCAATATTAAATAGTGCGTTGTTCCTTGAGCCCTCCCCGAAACCAATCGAAGCTAACTTATTTAAACAAGGAGGGCCACCAGGAAATGCTTCTTCTATTTTTTTCTCTTCCGTCTTAATTTTTTCAACGGCTTCTTTGCTACACGCGAAAACATCATAGAGCTGATAAAATTCCTCAAGTGTACAACCGGCGCCAGTATCGTTGATAGCATAACGTAGTCCTTTCATTTCATTGTGGTAGGGTAGATTTAAGAAGTTACCAGTGTCCCCACGATCCACTAGTATTTCTGTTTGTTTTGGAAATATTTCTGATCCTTCATAACCAAGTAGGATAGCGAAAGATTTTAATTTTGATTGCATCAAAGATGCAGGAATGTTTTCTTTTGTGAATAAAAATACGTGCGCGCCGCCAGATTTACTACGGCAAACTATTAATGGGAGTTTAAGATTCCGAATACTTTTAATGAGGCCAACGTGATCAAGGTTATATTCGTCAATATCAATGCACCCCCACCTACAATCATTATTTTCTGTGATAGGGATAATCCCAAGGGCTGGACCTTTTCCGGTAAGATGGTTTTCCCAGAGTTCTTCGGTGACGGTACCACGTACAATAAAAGCTTTTCCTTGTTGCTTTCCGTTTTCGCCACGTTCACCAGGTTGATATTGTCCATATGCTATAGTTAATCCGCTAAATATATTTTTGAATTTATCTTTTTTCATTATCATTTCTTTTTTCTTTGTAAAGGGGGAAGTTGCCTTCCCCCTCATTTTTATTAGTACGGAGTTGAATCCTGTACTTTCTCTTCCACATCAGCTTTTGTTTGAACGTTCCCTTTAGATACATTTCCAGAAAAATCTTTTGCACTTAAGTACAAAGACTTATCTTCTTGTCCTAAAATTCTGTCCTGTGTCACAACCCAACCATACCAAGAACCTTTATCGTTCTTTTGTAAGGTAGAAGCTAGATTATAGACAACACCGTGCATAGGAGGGATAGCAAATCCACCCTTGCCGTCAGCAATTTGTATGGTTTTCATCATAGAATTCCATTTTTTACTGACATTTAATTGAGTTGATTTCATAGTAATCAAAGCAGGAGTATAACCCCCTGTTTTTGTCTCAATCATTACGTAGTAAGAAGCTGTCTCTTCAAGATAATTACCGTTAGGCAATCTAATCTTTGAGCCATCTCTCTTACCTGTTGTGATTACCGGACTGTTCGGTAGGTGAACTGCAACCGGAGCACCTGGTCCGTCCCCTCTATCCGACCATTCTGGATAATCTTTTTTGTAGTAGCAAGGAATTATCTTGATACCTTTTTTACCATCGTATAACTCGCTGGTAACAGTATTATAGATCATACCAGGTTTGGCACCCTCTATATACTTTGCATCACCTTCAGTTACCTGCGGTGATAGTTGTCCCAAGATTCTGACAAATGGTAACGCCATATCTTCTTGCGTCATATTCTCAAAACCTTTGGATACGTCATCACCAAACAACGCTAGTGATGTGTCTTGTTTAGCTTTTATTTCATTAGCCATTATACATTCTCCAATAGTTATTTCCGGGTGATTTTAGTTTTGTCTTTAATCCAAGTACTAAAGACATCGGAAGGCATATCGAGCCCGGACTCGATACGCTCCCTAAATAGGGCAGTCAATGTCATCCAAGCCACATCAGATTTCTGTTGTGGTTGAAAACCATTCTCTGCCGCAAGGTTGAGCAATTGCTCCGCCTTGTCATCTTCTCCCTTTCCAAAAGTAACGAAGACATTGTTTTTAATAATGTCCCCCAAACCTTGGTCACGAAGCCATTTATAGCATTGCGATCTCTTATCTTCATCTTTAGGAAGAGTGCATCTATATTCTTTTTTCACAGCGACTTTGGAACCATCAGCTAACTTTAATTCTGATAGTCCTTGTTCCTGTAATAATTCTGGTATGACACGAGAACTGATATCATCAGCCTCTGCTTTTTTAGATTTGAGTTGCTCTTCTAATGCTGCAATCTCATCTTCTTTTTGTTTTAACTTTACACATTCTTGTGCAACTGTTGACGCTTCAACATTGTCTAAAAGATCTTTTGAATCTTCTAACATCATATTTCTTACTTCACTCATATTATCCTTTCTGATACATATCTACTTCTAGAGGATAGTATCTATATTCTCTTTTGTCCCATTTCAACATATTAAATTGTCCTGCTGTCACTTCACTTACTGCTGCAGTTGATATACCTATAATTACAGGATCTCCTACTGCTAGTAAATAATCGTGCTTTCGAAAATCTTGTAAATTCTTTTTCATCTTCTGTACATAAGGTGCAGTAGATAATATTGCCTGGTCTCTGTTAGGCAAACATATTACAAGATAACCAAAATCAGACGCACTTAATATATTTATATTAGGCGCTGGTTGTTGAATCACATAAACAAATTTCTCTTCAGGGTTGTTTTTATAAAATTCTAAAAACTCCTGTAAGGAATTAGGTTTGTACAATTCAAATATTTTATTTTTCATTTCTTATTTCTTGACAACCTTTACCATAGGCTTTATATACTTGTCAACTAGAAAGAAGAAAATAATTATGAAATATAAATTTAAAACTAAACCCTATGCACATCAAATAACTGCATTGGAAAAATCGTGGAATAAAAAAGAGTACGCATATTTTATGGAAATGGGTACAGGTAAATCAAAAGTATTAGTCGACAATATGGCTATGCTGTATGATAAAGGTAAAATAAATGGGGCGTTAATTATAGCACCAAAAGGTGTTTACAGAAACTGGTATTCACAAGAAATACCAAATCATTTAGCTAGTCACATAGATCATAAAACGGTATTATGGACTGCGGCTACATCTAAAACAAAGGATAAAGAGTATCAACAATTATTTAAAGTAGACTATGACCTTCACATCCTTGTAATGAATGTAGAAGCATTTTCGACAAAAAAGGGCCTTGAGTTTGCCGCAAAGTTTATTAATTGCCACAAGACTCTTATGGCTGTCGATGAGTCAACTACCATAAAAACACCTAGTGCAAAAAGAACTAAATCTATTTGCAATCTAGGTAAGCACGCTAAATACAGAAGAATTCTTACAGGTTCCCCTGTGACAAAAAGTCCCTTGGATTTATACACGCAATGTGGTTTTCTTGATGAAGAACTATTAGGATTCGGTTCCTTTTATTCTTACAGAAATAGATATGCAATTATGGTAGATAGAAATTTTGGTGGACGTAGAGTACAAATACCTACAGGATATCAACGTCTTGATGAGTTATCAGAGATATTAAAGAAGTTTTCTTATCGTTGTTTGAAAGAAGACTGTCTAGATTTACCTCCTAAAACTTATGTTGAAAGACAAGTAGAATTAACAGAAGAACAAACTAAAGCTTACGCGACTATGAAATCCGCGGCCCTTGCTTCTCTAAAAGGTAAGATGGCCACAGCGCCTCACGTATTAACACAAATGATGCGACTACATCAGATCACTTGTGGTCATTTAAAGAATGATGATGGTAGTATTACTGAAGTAAAGAGTAATAGAATCAAAGCATTACTAGAAGTCCTTGATGAAGTAGAAGGTAAAGTTATTATCTGGGCCAACTATGTATATGATATTAAACAAATCGTTAACGCGATTAATGATGAGTATGGTGATGATTCTATTGTTCAATACTATGGTGCAATTGATTCTGAAAAAAGACAAGATAATATTAAGAAGTTTCAAGATCCAAATTCTAAAGCGCGATTCTTTATTGGTAATCCCCAGACCGGTGGTTATGGTATTACTTTAACCGCTGCGAGTAATGTTATTTATTATTCCAATGGTTATGATCTAGAAAAAAGATTACAATCAGAAGATAGAGCACATAGAATAGGTCAGAAAAAATCAGTAACATACGTTGATCTTATAGCACCAAAAACTGTAGATGAAAAGATCCGTAAGGCACTGCGTAAGAAAATAAATATAGCAACACAAGTAATGGGAGAGGAGTTAAGAGACTGGATATAATGAGATTTAATCAAAACGACGACTACGATAGAAAGAAACAAATAGAATATTTAAACAATAAACCGGAGTACCAGGATGATAAACTTCGCTTGGTTCCCGAGGAAATGAAATCTTTTGATTTTTGGAATTGGAGTAAGATAGTAGAATTTAAAAAAAGAAATTGTAATCACAATACATTTCCAAATTTTATTCTACAAGAAGACAAGATGAAAAAAAATATAGAGATAGCTCAAAAACATAACATAATATTTCTTTATCAAAATAAATTTTATAATGATAAAATATGGGAATGGAACATATCTGAAATGGTAAAAGATAATAAACTTCCAGAACCTATTGTTAAGAATATGAATAAATATACTTTTGTAGACAATCCAGAAAAAGTTCCTAAAAAAGTTTATATGTTAACTTTAGATATGGGCCACGAGATTTAATGGAACTAATCATTTTAAATGATGGTTTGTATCAATTGATACCTGTTACAAAAAAGATAATGGAAGGTATTGCTATAACTGCTGAAGTAGATTGTTTTGCTTTGTGTGATATTTTAAGACTTAAACTTACAGGTTATGTAGATAGTTTAAACTTACATATAATGAATGATGGTAGTGGTAGTTTTATTGGCTGTATGTGTCGTTAACCTACAACTTTGCCGTCTTTCCATTCCATATCTGGAAGACCTTCAGTATATTTTTTTCCGTCAAAAGTAAGAACTTGTTTTCTATTTGAATTTGATTCGTGATAACTTATGTGGACCCATCCGCCTGCAGGATCTTCAGGATCAAAGTACTCCATAATCAGCTGATCAAAGTCAACGTTATTTTGTAGCCAGTAAGCTGTCTTAATGTTGGGTACGCCAAATATTTCTAGGTCGACCGCCTGGCCCTTCGCGTGCTGCGATGTCTTTTTGCTACCGATCGCTTCACACAGCGCCTCGCTCCGGTATCCGCTGGTGATGGTCACAGGTTTGTCTGCCCACGCACGTAGCGGCTCAAGCACCTCATAACACAGATCACCTAAACTTTTAATCTCTCCTGATCCTGGTGTGTTATCTATGCCCTTACGCTGCGCGGTCATCGAATTGGTCATCTCTCTTAAAGTAAAGTGTTTACTCAACTGCATAATTTTTCTCCTAGTTAATGATTTTTTCTATGGCGAAGAGTGCAGCAGTTCCCGCTGCTGCTAAAAGAACCCAATAGACTTTATCTATCTTACCGCCCAATTTTTCTACATCCTCGTGTACGTGTTTTAAATTTTTCTTAACACCTGAAATGTGTCCGTATAAAGATAAAATGTGTTCTCTGGTTGTTTTGGGTTCTATTGCCATAATTAATCGAATAGTCTATCTATTGCTGCTTCTTTTTGATCTTGAGGTAATGATGTAAATGGAACACTACCATATTGAGCATTAGCATTTACTACAGAAGGAGTGGCTCCTGATACTAATGGTGGTAGTTGTCCCACAGGTGTGTTCCCTAAATCAGGTTTAGGTAAATTTTTAAAAGGATTTTTTATGTCTGGAATATTTTCATTAGTTAATGAATACTCACTTAATGATGCTCTTAACTCTTCTATAGAATCAATTACATATTCTATTGGATTAGCTATTCCTAATTGGTCCGCTATCTCTTGAAAACCAATAAAACTTCCAGTACTAATTTTCATAGGTCTAAATAAACCTTCTGATAAATATCCAAAATTTGGTCCACCTATTCTTTCCGCAACTTCAGTATATAATTGATCTTCATTCAAACCTAAAGTTTGAGCAGCTTTAATATCATCTGACATAGTTTTTTGTACTTTATATAAAGCTTTGTTAGCATTAATGTAAGCATCAAATATTTCTTCTGGTGTTACTGGACCCCCTTTTAACATTGCTGCAGTAAACAAGGCTTTTGAATTTCTAGTTCCTCTTGAATAATCTGCAACCTTATATTTAATAGAGTTTGCAGGATCTATTTCAACAGCTCTTGCTCCAATAATACCTGCTAGTTCGTTTCCAAATTCATATTCTTTACCACCTTTACTAAATCTTCCTAAATTATCTTCTGGTTTTAAAGACATATTAAGTCTTTTTAATTGTTGCCAGTTAAGTGGAGCTTGAGCTTTTATTAGGTGAGCTAAACTATTATAAATTTGATTACCTGCAGAATCATTTTCATTATAAACTCTAAAACCATCTCTTGTTTCTCCGCCTCTCATATAAATATCAGCTAATGCTTCTGTCCAAATAGATTCTGTAATAAATGGATCTGCTAATTCTTTTGTAGATTCAAATAAACCTAAAATAAAATCATCCATAATACCATCTTTATCTTGTTCGCCTGATTGGACTCTATTAATAACCGTCTGAATAGGTCTTGTTAAAGTATCATATGCATTCATATGAGAAAAATCTATGTATTTAAATTTACCATCATCCCCTTTTAAAGGTATTAATGTAGAATTTTTAGACCATTTAGGTACATATCTTCTTATAGCTTCTAACTCATCTCTACTAATATCATAAAGCGCTTGACCTGCAGACACAGCAGCATAAGGAACAGCACTAGTAGTAACTCCCATTCCAAGTAATCTTGTAAGACCGATTGTTCTTAAAGGATTAACAGTATCTTTTCCTACTTTTACAGAATAAAATATTTCATCTAAACCTCTTTTAACAATATTAGTTCCTGTTCTCATAATTTCTGCAGGAAATGATACAAAGTTTCCAACAGGATACTGTCTTAATCCTTTTACAAAATCAGAAACATAAGCATAGTTTGGAATATTATTTCTAACAATTGCAGCAGCTTCTTGAGCAACAGTTTCTCTATTAAATTTAACAGTATTACCTGCCATATTTACAAAGTTGTTTCCTTGAGCAATCCCTGCTTTTTCATATGCAGCAAATAATCTATCTTGTTCTTTATAATAAGAAAATATTTTCCAAAAATCATCTTCAGCTGTATAGGCATCTTGAGCAAATCTTTTTATTCTTGATAAACCTTTTGCTAATTTATTAAATGCTTTTATAGATCCTAGAGTAGATCCAAAATCTATATCTTTTAACAAAGCTTTTAAATCAGCTAATTGAACTTGAGAATTTACTACACCTCTTTCTAGTAACTCTCTATAAATTTCATTACCTTCTTTAGTTCTTGGTCCTAACTGTAAAGCTCTTAACGCTTTTCTTGCGGCTCCTTCACCCGGACCTATAAAAGGTATAAGACCATTGGCTGTAGCAAAAGCTCCTGCACTTAAAAAGTTACGCATATGGGTAAAAGGTGAGAGAATAGTTTTAGCCATTTGAGATGTAGCTTTAGGATATAAAATTGCATTTGTATAAAGTCTGCCGGCAAACCCACTGTCAGGACCAATAATATTTTTATTTACATTATATAAAGCATCCGCATTTCCTTTTAATGTCCACTTACCAGTTAAAGGATTAATACTAGCAACATCAACAAGCACTTCATCTTTACCTTTTCTCGCTATATATTCACTTACGGATTCTCCAGGTCTTCTACCAAAACCTGCTTCATAATCATTTATTAAACTTCTAGTACTTGGTTTTCTTAATGTTTGATTGGCTGTTTCTTCCCATACTGATCTACCTGTTTTAGGATCAAGTTCTCCTTTTAATAACATTCTTTCTTTACTTCTATCTGTTAAAGGATTTATTTGTTCTAAACCCTCTTCCCCTCTTTGAGAAACAGTTCCTACTCTTCGATAATCTCCAGTTTTAGCTCCAGTTGCTTTTATTAATTCTTCTTCCGTATCAAAAAAAGTTTGAATAGGAGCTTTAGCTGAAGCTTCTTCAGCAGACATACCTTGTTTCATTAATTCGTTTATTTTAGCTGCTCTTGCAACTTTGATATCATTAGAATTTCTAGCTAAATTTCTATAAAATTCATCTCTTCTAATAACTGTAGATAACATATTAGTGCCGTTTAATATTGTAGACATAGCACTTTCATCTTTACCTAAAAGTCTTTTGGCTAACGCTTGTGTATCAGGGGTTAATTGTTTTAGTTGTTTGTTAGGATATTTAGCAGCTTTAGATGCAAAAGATTTATCTACAAAATAATTAGGTATTTTAAATAATACATTTCCTTTGTTTGATAAAGGAATTTTTCTATCTATAAAAGCTGATTGATAAATATCAGCTACTATTTTTTTTGCTTCTTGATTAGAAATTTTAACAGGAGTAGGTAAATTTTCTGCTATTTTTATTATATTTTTTTCTTCTAGTTTTATTAATTCTTTTGCAGGAGCAAGATTGTCTGCTAGTTTTATAGGATTATTTTTAAATACTTTATAACCACTATCTAATCTTTCTTCTAATGTTTGTGGTAATAATTTTTTCCATCTATCAAACACAGAAGGACCTGATTTTACTTTTCCTTTAACAAATCGTTTAGGTTTTGTAATATCTAAAGATCTTCCTTCTATAGAAAGTAAATCTCCCCACCCTTCTCTCATTTCTTCTAATGTATCTATAAAAGCTTTTTGTTCTGCTTTAGGAATTGTTTTACCAAATTTTTTAGCTTCTTGATTAATTAAATTAATTGATTTAGAAGCTTCATTTGGATTAATTTTAGGAAGAACAACTCTTAAAATTTCTTCTGGTTTAGCTTCTTTAGTAGCTTTTTTAATAGCATCTCCTTCAGACAAACCTTCTTTAATATATAAATTTTTTAATCTATTAAAATCTGTTGGGTCTGGAGCAATTGCTCCTGTTCTTGGATTAATTGCATTTGTTTTTCCAAACACAATACTTTTTTCATCTAAACCAGATACTAAAGTTTTACCTAATTGTTTAGCTATTGCAGTTTGAGAAGCAGAGGCTTTACCAGAAAATATATTAGCTCTATCTAAAAATGGAATAACAGAATCTATTTGGTCGTCTAATTTAAATGCAATATTTTGAGCTCTATTTAAATCACCATCTAACATTCCTTTAAATGCCATTTCATCTGTAAAGTATTGAGGGTTCTTACCACTACGTGGTCTTAATCTTTGTGATACATAGTCTAAAGCTCTACCTATTTTATCTTGCGCAACTCTACCTGCTTTACTAGAGTCTGCTAATTTTTTAACACCTGAACCTGCTAAACTTAATATACCTGTAAATGCAGCACCTTCTATTCCAAGTTTTAATCTATTATATAATTCTCTACTAGGATCATAATCATCTCCTCTTTCTAATTTCGTTGGACCTACATCAAATAAATCTCCAAAGGTACCTACTTTATCAGGGTCGGAAACAAATATAGATTCCGCTACACCGCTGGCCAAACCTGTTGCACCTAATTGTAGCGCCTGACCTTTTCTATTAAGCTGCGCTAGTCTACCGGCATCTTTTATTTTTTGTCCTTTTTTTAAACCTTCTAAAATAGGTAAACCATCTGAATCTAATAACTTAAAATAGTTACCTGATTTCTTTGCAGCAAGTGCGCCTTTAGTTGCAGTGCTTGCAATCTTACCTGCAACACCTACCGGTATAGCTAGATTAGTTAAAATTTCACTTATCTTACCTGCAGTAGTTGCTTCTGCATATTCATCAAAAGGATTTATATCTGCAAAAAATGTTTCTACTTTTTCTGCTGTGTTTGTGTCTGCACCTAAATCTATTAAGTTAGCTCCAATAGAAACAAAACCTTCTGGTATTTTGAATAAACCAGAACCTATACCAGCAAAGAAAGAGCCTAGACTACTTACTCCTACGTCTCTACCAAATAGTTTTGCAGTATCTTTATCTGTTTGTTTGGTTGTTTCAGAAGTTAGTTCGGGAAACAAAGCGTCTACTTGGGAAGTGAATTCAACCATTTATCCTCCTATGCAATATTATAAATTCTCTGTGGGGTACCGTCTAAATCTATTTCTATAATACTCTTAAGTATTTTTTCTGTTCCAGTAGTAGAGTCTTTTACTGTTGTTTTTACAACAAAAGTATCTCCTGGTTTAGCATCCTTAATATTTTTAAATTCTTCTAATGTAACTACTTTTTTAAAGTTAAAATTTTTACCTGTCGTAGGAGATGTTGCGCTTTGAATACCTACAGATAATTCTTTATTGTTTAACATACCACTTTTGTTTGCAGCTAATAAAGCTTTGGGTAGACTTATATCTTCTCCTGCTTCTATTTGATAATCTATTTTAGATTTCATTAATTCAATATTAGCTTTGTCTCTTTTAGTTTGAGCTTTATCTTTAAGCATAAATGTAGCTGCAGCTGTTTCTATTTTTTCTGCTCTGCCTGGACCTGATTGATTTTCTAATTCAAAGAATTTTTTTGCACCTTCAGTTAAACTTTCTGCACCTATAAAGGCTGCTGCTCCTCTACCAAAAGTATCTCCTAAATCTCTTCTAAATGCTTTTTTATAACCAAGAGTATCTCTAATTTCTTCTAATGTTAATTCTTCGTTAGCTGTATTTTGTTTATTTAAAATACTATCATTGCTTAATAAATTATCTGTAATTGTTTTTTTAGGTACACTTCCTTTTTCTGGTCCTGGGGTAGGTAAAAATCCATCTTGAGGAGTTGTTTTAGAAGGTACAATAATTTCTTCTCCAGTAGTTGTAGATCTTTCAACACCATCATCGTCTACATAAGTGCTTTGTCTTTCTAAAATTTCTCTAATTACTTCATTTTTTGGTGTATATGATTCTATTTTATCTTCAATAGTTACATCTTCAACTTTAGTTGGATCTTGATTACCAAATTGATTATTAGATATCATTTGTTCAAAAGAACTTTTCTGTGGTAAAGTATTTGCACTAAATGGAGATGTATTTCCAATTTGTGTTTTAGATCCTAATACATATTTATTTAATGCATTCTTTAAAAAATCCATACCACTTTTTTCACCAGCATAACCACCTGGTTCATTTACTAAACCTCTTTTAGGTTTATCTAATCCACTAGTGATTCCCGATCCGCGACTATCGACCGGGCCACCTCTAAACATAGGTCGTCTTAAAATTCTACTCATTATCCAAATAATCCTAATTTAGAACCGATACTCGCAACACCTGAACCAACTCCAAGAGCCGTTGCTAATGGACTAGCTGGAGCGGCTGGCGGTGCGTAACCTACTGTTTGTGTAGGGAATGCGCCTGGTTGAATTTGTGCAAGTTGTTGACCAATCAATCCTAGTTGTGTGAATGGTTGGAACTGTTGTTCTCTTTCAGCTGCTGCTGCTGCATCCAATATAGCTTGTTGTTGTGCTTGACCTGCTTGACCAAGTGACTGTTGGTATTGTCCAAGTCCTTGTTGGGCTGCTAATTGATTAGCTGCTGCTGCCTGTGCTTGTTGAAATCCTTGTGCTAATAATTGTGCTTGTAGGTTTGATCTACTTGTTGCTGCACCTCTTGCAGACTCTGCTGCAAGTACACCTTCTCGTCCACCACCATAAGCTCCAGCTTGAATAGCTTGGTCACGTCTAGCAGTATCTGCAATGGTTTGTTGTCTGTCAAACTCTGATAAAGTTTCATCTATAACTTCTCTTTGATAAGGAGACATAAATGCTTGATAAGAATCTGCTCCTACTAATCCTGCTGTTCCTGCTGCTTTTGCAGATTGAAAAGCTGCTTGTCTATCTTGAAATTGTTGAGCTGTTTCACCAGCTTGCATAGGCATTAAAGAACCTAAACCACCTGCTTGTGTTCTTGCAAATTGTTGTAATTGTGATTCGTCAGCAATAGTTGGTTTGTATTTAGACGGATCTATTCCTGTAAAACCTCCAGCAGGTATTGCACCCGCTCCTAGTTTATCAATTGATTTTAAAAAGGCGGTAAGCGAACCTTCTATTACCGGTGCTGGTTTTGTTATAGTTGTTGTTTCAGCCATTATGCTCTTGCCTCTAATCTGTTCATTGTTTCATACATTCGTTTTGCTCCTTCATTAACGCTTCCACCACCTGCTGCTCTTACAGCATCGGCAGTCATTACAAATTCATTCTTTGATAATCTTGCTGGTACATCATCAGCTTTTTCTTTTTTACCTATGGGTATAAATCCTCCGCCTCTCATATCCATTTCTTTACCACCTAAATTCATTAATCCGCCGTCTTTCATACCTTGTGCTTCAGGTCCACTTTGTAGTGCGCTGATACCTATACCACGGTTTAGATTTAACATATTTAGTGGTTGATAACCTAACGCAGGTTGAAGCATAGGTTGAAAACCTGCAATCTGTGCTTTTTGTTCAGGTCCTAATCTACTTCTTATTCTTCCTAAAGTTTCTTCAGCTCTGCCTACACCTTGTTCTAATTGATTGAGTCTAGGAAAAACAGCTTGAGCTTGTTGTAAAGGTTGCAAACCTGCAAGTAAGGGTCGTTGTGTTAGTGCTGTTATTTGTGATGCTTGTGGAAGTATTGGTGCTAACGCTCCACCTTCTTGAAGACCGATTCTACCGCCGTCTTTATATCCTCTTTCTTTTACCTTTTTCATTTCTTCAATATATTCATCACTTAATTTATCATACATTTTTTCAGGTAGTTCTGGATTTTTTTGACCACCAAAAAACATATCTTCTCCTAGTTTTCTTAAATATTGAATTGGTAAATATACACTTCCATCTTTATCTGTAATTATATCACTTAAAGATAATATTCCTTCATTAATATCTTCTCCAACTTTTGATACTAGCTCTGGATCTCCTAATCCAAATATATCAGATTTAACTTTATCTTTATCTACTTCTTTTACAGTTTCTTTAATATCTTGAAATTGTATATCTTCTACATCAGGATCTGTAATATTAAATTCTCTCATATTATCAATTTCTGTTACAACTGCTGGATTGCCCATAGGACCTGGATCACCACCATTAGCTAATCCTACTCTACCACCGGCTCTATATCCTGCTGCTTCTATTGCATCTAAAATTTCTTGTTCTGTAAAGCCATAAGCTTCCATAGATTGTCTGATAGCAAATGCTCTGTTTGAATTTTCTTCATCCATTCCCGCTTCATAGTCAGCTTGTTCTCTTTCATAATCTTTTAGTGCTCTTCTGTTTTCAGCTACTGCTAGATCTGTCATACCTTGACCTACTGGTACTAATGCTGCTTTTAATCCTTCTTTACTAAATAGATTGTTTTGTAAAGTATCACTAACACCTGATAAATAATTTGAACTTGTTTCTAATGCACCTAAACCACTTTTAGTTAATCCTGGTTCCATACCAAGTGCTTTGTTTTTAAAGAAATCTCCTGCACTTTGAGTTCCAGTGCTAGCTAAACTATCTCCACCCATATATTGAGAATAACTTTTTCCTGTGTCACCAATTGTTCTTCCGCCCGCACTTCCTGGAGTAGACAACGCACCGGTAGCTGCTGCCATTAATGTAGATAAACCAGAAAAGTCTCCGTCACTTCCTTCTTGAGCTAATTGAGATCCAAGGTTTAAACCACCAGATATCAATCCTCTGGATAACATACTATTACCAAATGCACCCATAATTCCTGGAGCCATAAACGGTGCGGCTGCAGCTAAAAACGGTAATGCTGGTTTGATTTCATTCGGTACTATCTTATCTAGTACTCTTGAAATAGGTCTAGTTATCTTTTTTAAAAATCCCATAGTTTCTCTTTATAATATGTATTAACGGCAAGTTTGCCAAACTTGTAAATAGGCGAGTGTATCACAATTTACAGGCTTTTTAACCATTCGTCAATCGCTGATATTAAAACCAGCGCCTATCTTTATCTCTTCTACAGTCACATTTACATCTCTTCTGATGTGTTCTGCTTTAGTTTCTGTACTGGCATTCTGTACGTCTGCTAATGCTTCTGCATCTGACATATATTCTTGACCTGTTTCTGTGTTAGTTAATGTTACTTCTGTTTTAGGTGTAATTACTGGTACTCTTTGACCATTAATTGTTTCATACCTAACTGAAGCTTCTGTTTCTACAAACGGCATTATCTGTCCTCCCTGTTGATTTCTAATATTGATGCTACAACGTGCAATCTATTTGCATCTGCAGCGGTTACTTGTAATACTTCACTTTCTTGCATAATTAAAGGCTCACTTAATAATTGTTCTGTAGCATTACCTGCTATAGCTTTATTTTGAAATATAGTAAATTTGTTAGCTGATGCTGGATCTCCATCAAATAAGTCAACTGTAATATCACTACCATTATTTGTATCATCACAAACTAATATAGATTTTACAATAGCTCTAGAGTTAGATGCTACAGTATATAAAGTTGTAACTGTGTTAGTTGTTAAATCTAATTTTTGGTTTTTATATATATTTGCCATTTATCCTAATCCGAACCACGTATATCTTTCCGAGTCCTCTTTAAGTTGTGTTAAGTATGTAGAGTTTAATTGTTCAATGATTGTAGTTAACGCTCTGTTAATTTGTCTTTGATTATCTTCACTATATTCTTTTTTAGGTTCAGGTAATCTTACTACAACTTTAGTCATTAGCCTCTCCTTCCATCTGGTTGTATGTCAACTTGAAACGTACCAAATCTCCAAGACTCACCTACACCAGTATTTTCTATCTTTATATTTGCATATCTTCCTCTTGCTCTTGTGTCAACCTTTAAGGTACTAGAATTTATTATAAAAGGACTTAATGCAGTTTCTATATCATCTTGTGATGGAAAATCTTTTATAGATAATGTTACTTGGTTATTACCAGTTAATACTTTGAAGTTAGGTAAAAATCTTCTCATCGCTAAAAATACTTCTGCTTGATCTGGTTGCAAAGAAAAACTAAATGATTGAATAAAAGAAGTAAGTGTGGTTACACTACCATCTGGATTTACTTGATCGGTTCCCGTTTCGTGTTCAAACAATACGCTTTGACCTAATCCTGTTTCACCTTGTACAACAGGAAAAGTTCCTGTGTTAGAACTATTAAAAGCAGTAGCATAAGGTCTTGGATATACTAATGAATCAATCCAAGTTGTTCTAATAGAATTAGTATTAACGCCGGTATACCAATTACCCATAGGTAATCTTGCATTGTTTTGACCGTAGTTAAATACTACATATCTATTATTAAATTCTGATCCACTGGTTGGATACCACCAAGTAACTTCTGTAAATAGGTTATTAATACCTGCGTTTACTTGTTGACCTTTTGTAGTATCAACATCATCGTAAACATAATCTTCAACACTACAAGGTAACGTATTAACAGTACCATCAAAAGAGAAGAAACCATTATTACCCATCCAGTAAGCAACACCATCGATTTCAATTGCTGCATTCTTACCTATCAACCCACAGTTTGTACCAACTTGTTCAAAGCCAAATGTAAAAGGAGCTCCAACAAACTTCATTGTGTATAGTGCATTATCTGTCCATACTAGAATGTTTTCTTTTGCAACCAATGCTCCAACAATTTTTGTACCATCTTGTATTCTTTGTGTACCTGCTGTGTTAGTTGCTTCTGGAACATATGCATTTATATTTTCATCTTCAGAAAATCTTATAAACATATCATCTTGTGTAGTAGGATTACCAATAGTTGTTTCAGTTCCAAAATGAATTAAGTGACGTGTGGTTGGTGAAATTAAAGTTGTTCTTGTAGCTGTTGGATTGTTTGTAGTTTGAAATCCTGATGTAGTTGTAGAAGCTCTTGTAGATAGTCTTGCTGCAATAGAAGAATCCCAAGTAAATGTTTTACCATTTCCAATAGTTGCAACTAATACATCACCAAAATTACTTAAGGACCAAAGTCCTGGTTCAAGAGTAATAGTACCTGCATCAACTGCATCTCCCCATCCTGTAAATTCTGTAGCGTTTGTAACTGTAGCACTAGTACTATGTATTGCTGAAGACGTTCCTTTTTGTGCTCTAGAAATACCTGTTAGTTCTGCACCAGCAACACCTGTATAAGTTATTAATTCACTACCTACTGCAATCGTTCCTCCTGTTGCAGGAAAACCTGTAGTAGATGCTAATCTAATTTGTGTAGCTGAACCATTGTTACCATTTGTATCCGCGGCCAACGCACCGTCTAAAGTTGATTGAGCAGCACCTGTAATTGTACCACCATAATTACCAACACCATAACCATAACCATAGGATTGTGCTGCAGGACCTACTACTTCAAAAGGATTAATTGTAACAGATCCACCAGCAGATGCTGAACCAGCTGTCGCTGCTTGAATTGTTAAAGTTGTAGAGGTAGGTACAGATAAAACTTGAAAGTTAGTATCATCAAAAGTAGATGTAGTTACTCCTGTTGTACCCCCTGGTAAAGTTGTTCCTGTTAAACGAATAATATCTCCGACATTTATATTGTGTGCTGCAGAAGTTGTTAAAGTTACTGATGTTGTTCCATTAAAAGTAAAAGTTGCACCAGAAATTGCTGTTGCAAGTGGACTAATATCAAAAAATTGTCCTTCAAAATATATAATTAAAAATTTGTCTGTACCAATGGCTACATATCTATTACCATCTTGGTCAACAAATGCGTGTTGTTTTCTAGCTATTCCTACTAAAGTATCTGTAAGTAATGATTGCCAACCACCAACTTTTTCTGGTAGTCCATATCTAAATCTTACATTATCTGAATCAACCCAACGACCTTCTGCTCCAACTGCTGTATCTTGTTTGTCGATTCCAGGAGCAAACTTAATTTTCGTAAGCATTAATTACTCCTATGCTGTATTAGTCTTTAGTTGCCAGCCCTTATTAGAACCAGTGTAGAAAAGTGTGACTGATTGATTGTTAGTAGTTAAATCTATTGAAGAAGCTGTTCCTTGAATTTTTTCTGATCCATTTGGTGCTACAACACATTTGTTTGTTGCAAAACCATTTGATGCTGACACATCCATAATAACTATTTCATCACCAACTGCTCCCGCAGGTAAGGTAATTGTTACAATATTAGCTACTGTATCTACACCTATTTGATCACCAGGAACTGCTGTGTATGTAGTTTTACTTGCAGCTGTTACTGTTGTAAATCCTTTGTCAAGCATTCCTAATGATGTTGCTGGTACACTACCTCTAGAATAAACTAAAGCTGTTGCACCTTCAGGAAGAGGCACTTGTGTAGATGCACTTTGACCTGTTGTAAGTAAAGTTACAGTGTAACTGTCACCAGCTCCACCTCTAGTAGTTCCATCTTCTACAAAAAATACTCTGTTAGCATTACCACCTGTTGTTGATGCAGGCATCGCTAAACTAGCATTACCAGATAAAGTTCCTGTTACTTTAATGTAAAGGTTTTTACCATTCGCGCTCGACGACCCATCAGCTAAACTTAATGTAGTTGTGCCTGAACTTAACGTTACTTCAACAAAACCTGATGCTGCAGTTTGTAATAGTTGTAAATTTGTATTTGTGATTGCGCCCCATAGACCAGCTTTTTCACCGGTTGTGACTAGTTCTAATGATAAATCTGTTGAATAAGTTGATGCCATAATTTTAGTAAGGTTTGATTGGTGTCCAAACCATTGTTGCTCCTGGTATTATATCGTTCCACGTAATAACCCCTGGTTCTACTGTATCTAATGTTAGACCTGAACCAGTAGGACTTACATTTGCGTCAGCAGTTATTGTAACATTTCCAGTAGCCAAGGTCAATGAGTTTCCAGAAGGCGTTACATTAGTATCAATATTAATTGTAAATGCACCTATACCTAAAGATACTGCATTTCCTGTAACCGTATGGTTAGCATCTGCAGTAATAGTTAAAGTTCCTGTGCCTAATGCTAGTTGATTTGGAGTTAAGTTTTCTGTAACAGCATCAGCAATAATACCTACACTACCGATTGTAATAGATAAACTATTACCTGTTACATTTACTAATACATCTGAATCGGGTCCCGATGTAGCAAATGGTAATGCTGATATTGCGTCAAATCCTAAACTCATAAATAATCCTTAAAAGGAGGCAGTAGGTATGTGGTGGTGTACTGCCCCCATCTAAAGATTATATCATCGTTTAAACCAACTTGGAAGACCTAAATGTGGACGCTTGTCAAACATATTGTCCTTAGCACCTGGTGTTTTACGATTATTATAATGAAGAAATACTTGCACGCATTCCTTACCTTTGAATTTATTTCTCCAATGCTCCAATTCACAACCAGAATAGACTAACATATCTCCTGGTTTAAGATCTACTTTAATACCTTTTTTGCCAGTCTCTCCAGATGGCTCAAGATAGATTGGCCAATCATCGCCACCAAGATTCATAGTGGTAGATATCTCACAACTAAATCTATCTTTGTGTCTTTTTAAAATATCACCTTTTTTATATATTCTTGCATAAGTATATGCTGGATATAATTTAAGACCTGTTACTTCTTCCATTTTAGGTTGGCATTTAAGCATTAAAGTTTCCATAGCAATATTAGAATACTGACTGTAAGTTTCTGGTATCTGTTCATCCCTACCTTCATAGTGACCTATGATGTTTTCAAAAGGTGAAATGTATCTAGCGTTTCTGCAAGTATCATAAACTTGTTTCTGCATACTAAAATAGTTTGCAACAAAAGCTGCTAGGTCTTTTGATATTGCTTGACGGATAACTGTATACTTTTTCTTTTTAAACATCTTTTGCCATCTCTTTTGGTACAGCTGTTATATTCCAATGTATAAATCTGAAAGGCTCTTTACCAAAATCTACTGCAAATTCGTGTTCCAAAAACCCTGGAAAGATAATTAGAGTTCCAGGTGTAGGTTTAAAATGTATCAACTCACTACCACCCCACACACCTTTTTGGTCTGGTTTCATTTTTAATTTTGTAGCACGTGCACCTGTTCTCGGTTCGTGGAATACTGGATAAGAAGTTTTATCACTACATTTTAAAAAATAAAAACCTGATACGTGTTGATTCCAATGTACGTGTGCTGAATGATGACCACCACCTTTTTTTGCAAACTCTTGTACCCACATCTCACTAAATATAGTTGTGTATTGCTGCATATCAAAACCTTGATGATCTAAATACTCCCAAGACTTTTGACCAATATAATTTCTAAAATCTAAAAAATCATTATCAGCAGTTAAAGGTGTTGAGTGATAGGATCTTCCAAAATCACCGTGCTCTTTAATAAAAGCTTTCTCTCTTGTTCTTGCATCTTTGATATATTTATTAGATGCTTTGTTTAATGATTTAATAAACTCTGGTTTTTGTTCTGACCATATAGTTGTGTTGAAATAATTATTTATAAACATTATTTAAAAGGCCTTCCTAAATGCCAAACTACAAGACTGTATCTTGTACCTGCGGTTACGGGTTTAACTCTATGCCAAACAAATGATGGAAATACAATAATAGATCCTTTTGGTAAAATCTCTTTTGCTCTTCTCAAGTGTTTGTCTTCATCTCTCATATGTGGATCGTAGTTTCTAAAATCAAATTCTAATTCACCACCTGTGTATTCTGAACCATCTGTTAACTGACAAGTCATAGATAGTTTTCGAATCTTACCATTGTCGGGTCCTTCTTTTTCATAAGGTTTATCCCAACCATCACAATGCCAATCATAATATTGGTTGTGTTTATATTTTGTAAATTGACACGATTCTGATCTATCCCATTCAAAGTTCCAACCAGCTTGTCTATTAGCTTCGTGAACGTATGGGTGTAATTCTTTGTATATCCAAGTATCGTTAAGCCACACTAAATCAGAGTTTCTTTTTCTTTTTAAATCTTTTATTTGATCTTTATTTAATTCTTTATCACCATACCCACCTGTTCTAGCCATTACTTCTTCTTGTTGATTAGCATAAGCTATTACATCATCACAAAACTTTGGTGTAAGTGCTGCAGGGAAATGCCAGTAATAATTAGATATATTCATAAGTTATTGTTTGCACAAAGTTTAATGAATCTTTTTGATTGTTAGTTAGATAATACATATTAGTTGATGGAAACATTATGAACATATTATTTTTAAGTTCTATGTCCCAACTTCTTCCTTTACGTCTATTATCTTCATAGTGTATTCGAACAAAACAATCTTTAACTTTAACACCATAAAGCATAGTAAAGTCTGGAGAGTTTCGTAGATCCACCGGATCAATATTTAATAAAGGAATTGTTGTTTCCGCAGGTTTATAGATATTTCCCCACGTTGATTTGTTAACTAAATTAATACCATAATCAAGACCAATAAAGTCTCTCATATATGTATTTAACATATCCCAAGTTCTTGAGAATGGAAATTCTTTAGTGTTGAAAGTTGATTGTAAAATATCGTTGGTAAGTTTTTCTTGGTCTATTTCAAAACCTTTCGGCATATCAATATCACCGTAGAATAAACTCTGTTCACTTAATACTTGTCTCTGCATACCACCACCATTTTTAATTTATGCTTTGCTGTCTGTCAAGTCCCAAGTTGTATTAGCTTCATTCCAGACGTAATGCCATCCGTGAGTATTAGCTGTATTTTGTGATTCTTGTTCTTCTGTTAATGCTGGAGCATCACCGATTGGTGATTTCCAAGAAGCTGATGCATTATGTTTTACCCAAGAAGCGTGAGGTTTTTTAGGCCAGAAGATTTGATCATCTTCGTCCCAAGTATAACCTATACCTGCGTAATTTCCTCTTAATGGTGTACCACCATTATTGTGTGTGCCACCAGATGTATTGTAAGATGTTTGAATCCACATTTGTGCAGGCCAATTATTATGTGTCTCTAAATATTGTTGTCCTACTGTTTCATCTTCAACGCCGTCAGCGTTCAGCATATCGCCATTATTCAAAGTGAGTACTTGAATGACTTTACTGTTAGATCCTAGTTTTGCAAAATGTGCCATAATGTTTCTCCTTATATATTAATTTTAAATGTTAGTAAATACATATTAATTTTGAAATTTGTATCTAATAATAACGATTCCTGATCCGCCTGCTTTTCCAGTTCCATTACCACCACCACCTCCACCACCAGTATTAGTGGTACCTGCTGTAGCACCATCAGAACCACCTCCTTCTATTCCTGAACGTCCTCCACCTCCTGCTCCAGCTTGTCCTGCACAAGTATTATAATAATAAGCACCACCACCACCACCTGCAAATGTTGTAGGAGTTCCATTAATAGAAGTTGTTGCACCTGTACCACCATTACCACCAGTATTAGAAGTTGGACTTCCACCTACAGCGTTTGTTCCTGCAACAGTTGCTCCACCACCACCGCCGCCACCAAAATTACCACCAGATTGATATCCAGTTCCACCAGGAGTTCCTTGAGCTGGACTTGTAGGAGGAGTATTTCCAGCACCACTAGGTTGAGCATTAACAGGTGTTCCTGGACCGTGTCCTCCACCACCTCCAGATCCACCAGCAATTCCAGGCCCATTATTAGTACTTGCTCCACCACCTGTTCCACCACCATTTGATGTTATTGTTGAAAAAATTGATGAACTTCCATTAGCATTACTAGGTCTTCCAGCACCACCGCCACCCACTGTAATTGGATAACCTGTAGTTGTAACTGGTAAAGCTGAAACACAAGCTCCTAAAGGAGAAGCTGCATAACAACCAGAAGCAGCACCTGAAGATTCTCTATATCCTCCTGCACCTCCTCCACCAAAACTTCCACCTGCTCCACCGGCTACTACTAAATAATCTACTGAAGTTGAACCTGCTGGATTACCTACCGCTGAAACACAAAATGTTCCCGGTCCTGTAAATGTATGAACTTTATAATCTCCACAACAAGTAATTGTTCCACCTGTTGCTGTAACATATGTAGGTTGTAATTCTATATCATTTAAATTAGATGTATCTGTTGCTTTCCAACCTTGTGTTCCATCTACATATACTAAAGTTACTGCTGAATTTTCAATTGAAATAATTTGATCTGCCGCCGCTCCATTAATGTTAGAACCATTTCTGCCAATTGTAATATTGTTTGTATCTGCTGTTCCTGCATAATCTGAAACTGCAACTACTGCACCTGCTGCAGGCGATGCTGGTAGAGTTACTGTGATTGCTCCACTAGTTGTATTTACGAAATATCCTACGCCAGCTACTCCTGTAAAAGAAGCAGTCTTGACTGTTGTATCCCAAGAAGCTGCACCCGTAGCACCAAATCCTGCCGCCGTACCGTTGTTTGTAATTGTTGCACCACTAGGAATTGTTATAGTGTCACCACTATCTCCTAACTGGACTGTACCACAATTTGTTCTTGGACTAATTTTATTTACTTTTACTTCACTCATAATTTACCTATTGAAATTTGTACCTTATTACTACTATACCTGATCCACCTGATCCACCCTGAAAAGGAGCTGATCCTGGTGATCGGCCACCAATTGCTCCACCACCACCGCCAGTGTTAGCAGTACCATTTCCACCTGGGGATGCTCCTGGATTACCATCTCCACCACCTCCTGATCCACCTGAACCTTGTGCAGGTGCTGGACTACTAGGTCCACAAAAAGAACCTCCACCACCACCACCAGCTAATGTTACTGGTGATCCTGTAATTGAATTTGCAGTTCCTGCTCCTCCATTTCCTGCGTCAGCACCAGGTGCTCCAGAACCATTAGTACCAGCACCGCCAGCACCGCCACCACCGCCGCCGCCTCCACCAGTAGGACTTAAAACACCATTACCACCGGGATTACCTTGAGGAGGACTAACAGGAGGTGTATTTCCTGCTCCTCCAGATATATTATATGCTCCAGCTCCACCGCCAGAACCACCTGCATCTGCTGGATCTTGAACGTTTGTAGGAGTTCCACCTCCTCCTCCCGCAGAAATAATAGTTGAAAAAATTGAATTTGAACCAGGATTAATATCACTAGCAGAACCTTGATCAGGTGTTTCAACTCCTGCTCCACCTGCACCTACTGTAATTGGAAATGCTGTTGCCGTAACCGGAAAAGCTCCTGCATTACAAGATGGACTTGGAAAAGTTGTTCTATGTCCGCCTGCTCCACCACCACCAGAGTAATAAGCTGTTCCTCCATTTCCACCACCTGCAACAACTCTATAATCTACGTTAGTTGGTCCACCACCTGGATTGGTTGGTGCATTTCCTAATTGTGTAACTGTAAAAGTTCCTGGACCCGTAAATGTATGAACTTTAAAATCACCAGTGGTTGTAATTGTTCCACCAGTTGCTGCAATAAAAAGAGGTGGTGGATCTAAATCTCCAGATTTTGCTTGTTCTACTGGTAGCCAACCTCTTGTTGCATCTGCATAAACTAAAGTAACTGCTTGTCCTTCTGTTTCTATTGTAAAATTATTTGCTAGTCCTTCAATATTAGATCCATTTCTATTTAATGTAACTTTATTTGTATCAAATGTATATGCATAATCTTTAATAGCTACAATACTTCCCGAACTAGGTGATGCAGGAAGAGTTACTGTTATTTCACCACTTGTAGTATTTACAAAATACCCTTCACCATTTACTGCTGTAAAATCTCCTGTCTTAATCGATGTCTGCCAATTAACAGATCCTTCTCTACCAAAACCTGATTGAGTTGCACCTGATGCTAAAGCAACGGTACCACCACATCTACCAATGGTAACTGCAGATCCATCTACAACAATGGGATTACTTGCTCCTGATCCGATTGTAGTAGTTGTCCCACATTTTTTGATGATGTTTGAATCATCTGAAACTTTATTTATATTATCTACTTTAATTTTACTTGTCATAATTATTGAAATTTGTACCTTATTATTACTATACCAGAGCCGCCATTTTTTCCTCCATTGTCTTGAGTTGTAGGACTACAAGATGCACCTGGAGCACCTCCACCACCTCCTGTGTTTGCAGTTCCAGCAGTACCTTGTCTGGCCGGACCCGAAGTTCCAACTCCACCAGCACCTCCACCACCTAAACCACCTGGTCCTCCAGGAGCTGGAGCTGGATTTGGTATGTAAACTCCACCACCACCTCCACCAGCAAAATATTGAAAACAACCAGATGGTTGACCAGAAGTTCCAAAAAGAGTTGGTACTCCAGCACCATCACCACCTCTTCCACCACCATTAGTTGGATTTGTTGGATTATTTCCAGCACAAGCACCTGCTACCATAGCACCGCCGCCACCTCCTGCTCCAGTATTACCGTTTCCTGGCGATGGGTTTGATGGACTTGCTACTGATAATCCTCCTGGATTGCCTTGAGACGGACTTGTTGGGGGAGTATTACCAACGCCAGCTGTAGCTGCAGTAGCTCCACTACTACCTCCTCCTGATCCACCATTAGAACCTGGAGTGCTATCGTAACCACCTGGACCACCACCTGCTGATGTTATTGTTGAAAAACTTGCAGGAGAACCATCTGTTCCTGCTTGTCCTGCGGGTGGACCTGCTGCACCACCTGCTCCACCAGCACCTATTACTATTGGAAAACTAGCTACTGAAGCCGTTAATCCTGCAGGTGCAGCTAAAGGTTTTCCTGGATAAGTTAATGGAGCTAAAGAAGGTGCGGCAAATCTAAATCCACCTGCACCACCACCTGCTGCTGGACTATTATTATAATTAATTCCAGGCATTGAACCACCACCTCCTACAACTATATATTCTAAAGCATTATTAGCTGGTGCAGTAGCTACTCTACAAACTGTAAAAGTTCCTGGTGATGTAAATGTATGAATCTTGTAATTTCCACAAGGAGCAGTTGAAATTGTTCCACCTGTAGCTGTAATAAAGTTTTCTCCAACAAATCCTGTTCCTTCCTCCACTGATAACCAACCTTTTGTTGCATCAGCGTAAACTAGAGTTAAACTTTCATTTTCTGTATCTCTAACAGAATCATTAGCATCACCATTCATATTAGAACCACCTCTACCAATCGTTAAATTATTTGTACCAAATGTACTTCCATAATCTTTGATAGCCACAATATCACCGACTGAAGGTGAACTTGGTAAGTTTACTGTGAATGCTCCACCAGAAGTATTACAAAAATAACCCTCTCCTGATGCAGCAGTAAATGTAGCTGTCTTAATAGTAGTTTGCCAATCAACAGTTCCTGTTCTACCAAAACCAGATTGACTAGCACCAGCGCCAAGAGTTACCGTATCACCAGATTCACCTAGTGTTAAAGTAGTTCCGCATTGTGGTGCAACTGTATTTACTTCTATTTTTGACATTATACTATTACTAAAGTCCCTGTTACTGTTATTGTACCAGGTATAGTGATAGGTCCTGCAAGAACACCGTTCTCGACAGTTTGTGTGCCATCAATCGTACCTGCTTGGTTTGGTATAAATTCGTTTGGGGCTGTTCCGCCTCCTATGTATTGGATTCCATTTACTATTGCCGTCATTATTCCTCCTATGAACTAATATCGTCGATAAATGAAGTAATGATATCTAAAGACGAAGCGGTATCGCTTTGAGCTTTAAGTACATCACCATTTGCCAACACAATTTTTGCACCACCTTGAATTAATTCGATTGCAGAGTTTGGTGGAATACTAACATTCTTTGCAAGAAAGTGATCGTTTCCTCCGTTTACAATCTGACAACTAGCCAAGACAGTAGAAGCGCTAGTGTTACAGATTCTGATACCAATAACAGCATCAAAGTCTCCACCTGTTATTAAAGTAACAGGAGCTGTCCCAACGTTTCTTTGTAAGTTATTTCTAAAATTTTGTGCCATATTTTTTTCCTATTTATAATGCAACCGCCATTGCTAATGCAAAACCTGCAGAAGCTGCTCCTACTGGTGTACCTGTTGCGTCCAGATAAACCGATTTACTTGCTGGTAAAGTACAGAATACATCTTTTGTACCACTAGTAAAGTTAACAGCTGCATCTGAATTAGAACTGGAGATAACTGTAGTTCTAGTTAAGTTTGCACTTGACCCATCTAATGTTCCAAGTCCAACTTCAAACTCTGTTGTACCTTGATTAAAGATACAATAGTAAGTCGTATTGCTGTTTCCTATTCCTTGTGCAAAAGTTTCAAAACCAGTTACTGCTGCTCCAAGTGCCATTGCACCTGTACCAGTAGTTGTGCTTGTTACTTTTACTCTGTCGTTTATTATCAACGCCATAAATTTTATCCTTAACTCATACTAATAATTGCATTAGCAGGTGTAGCAGGATCAGGAAACGTAATAGTAAAAGTACCATTCGTTGCTGTCTTGTTACCACCAAAATCTAAAACCACTACTAATCTATTTGCTGTCCCATCAACTGTATCTGTATTGTAAATCGCTGCAAAAGCTGCAGTGAAAGATGCTGAAGTATAACTAACATTATCAAAGTCAACTGAAGCAACTGCTGTTGAAGAAGCAACTCCAAGTCTTGTTAATGCTTTTACAGAATAGTTAGTACCAACTGTACTTACTTCACCGTTACCTGTTCCTAACAAGGCAACTGTTGATGCTGTTGAATAAGGATTAGTTGTATATAAAGATATGCTAAAGTTGTTTCCACCCGAAGCTTTAAAATTATGATTAGCTTCGAATAGAGCACCTCTAAAACTATTTGGTATTATATTTGCCATATTCTTTTATCTCCTTAATTACTTGATGGTGGTTTAACGTTAAGTTGAGCGCGAACTTCACCATCTTGATATTCGTCTCTGCGTCTATTACCGATTTGCTCGATAGCGTACGATTCTAATGCTTGATTAAAAGCTTGTTGGTAGTATTGTAACATATCCTGCGGGCCTTTCAAGTACGCATATGTATTTACCAGACAAGCATACAAAAGTAAATCTTGATATTTGTTTGACAGATAAGTACCTACTGTGGCTGGAGCGGGACTACTTGTAGTGTCTGTAATAGTTTCTGGTTCTCTATCATAACACAAAGTAATATCGTAGTTTTTATCAGGAGTAGGAGCTAATACCCAAAATTCTTCATCCCAATTAGCATAGTATTTAGGAATATCTACAGCTGAAGTTCCAGGTGTAGAATAATATTCGGCTATAAAACTTGTGTCTCTTTGTTCTAAATATACTTGATTTCCAGCTTTGTCTTTAAGTTGAGCGTATCTAATAAATCTTAAATCAGCAGGAATTGTTACATATCTATTTCCTATAATGGTTTGAGAGGTTGCATAAAATACACTTTGGTCAGTGTCTATTTGTCTGTAAATAGAATTTTCTGCGTTTACAATAATTGTATTTAAAACAGAATCAGTTAAAACTTTTGGAGTTGTTGATCCATTATCTACTTCTGTATATCCTCTAATATCAGTTCTTAAATTATCTAATGTGTATGCCATTATCCGTTTACTACCTCAAGTGTTACTGGTCCTGCTGAACAATTTTCTCCACCACCTTTTACTCCGTGCAAAGTAGCATTATCTGCACTTTGAAAATAAAAATAATTTATAGGATTAGTTAACACATCATTAGTGGTACTACCAGTAACAATTCCATATTTATCTATTTGTCCTAATTGAATTGTAAAACCGTTTGCTGAATCAATATCACTTACGCCAGCAAATGTAGGTATGTTTGCAAACTGTTGTAAATTTGCAGTATCATCACTATCACCACCTGGTCCAGCAGTAATTACTTCTGGTGGTCCTCTAAATCTTACAATTGAACCAGCTACTCTTTGATGATCTTCTGAATAAACATTTATATAAGTATTACCATCAACACTATTAATAATAGTTTCAAAAGGATTATTATCTAAAAGTATTAAACTTGGAACGGATGCAGGTTGTGTTCTTGGATTAAATAAAGCTTGGGGGTCACTTCCTACTGGTTTTGGTTCAAGCTGTGGTTGCTTTGCTTCAAACTCTGAAGTGTGAACTAAAGATCCATTCCATTCTCTAACCATTTCAGTATATGGAAATGCCATTCCTGATCTATCAGAAATTGCTAATGATCTTTTACCTGATGCGTACTTACCCATTATACTCCATCTCCATAAAATGTTTGTGGTGAAATGAAAGTAGAGGTTCCTTGATTGTCTGCATCAAGTGCTCTTAACAATTCACTTTCATATCTTCTTTCTAATTCCTGACTTCTGTCTGGTGAATATTTTAAACTTAAATAATAAGCTAATCCAGACATCATACAAGGATAGAATCTATTTACGACATCAGAAGTATTATTGTATGCTCCAACGTCTTGAATTTTAGATAAATAATAAAAACAAAATTGAAAACTACTTGGTGTAGTTGTACTCGATACACTAGAACTTGGTGTAGCATATAAAAATATACTTGGATTTAATCTTCTAGCTACGTAATATTGTGAAGGTGTACCTTTAGTTAGTTTATTTGGTGTTTGTGAATATTGTGATCTACTAATTTGAGTTAATGCAATATCTTGCGGATCTGTTGTAGTAGAATTATTTCTATAAAAAGCTTCTAAAACAGAACTAATGTCTTCTGGAAAATTTTCTGAATCAGATGCGTAACTATATTCTGCTTGTCCTTCAACTAAAGGAACTTTAGCTAATTTTACTTTCCATAAATGAACACCTCTATTACCCCATTCTTGAAACATTATATTTAAAGAACGTCTTGCAGATCTTAATTGATAACCTGTTCTAGTTCCTCTTACACCTGTTCTCTCAAATGCTTCTTCTATAATGTCGTCTATTTGTGGATTAAATTCTGTAGTTTCTGAAGTAGGTGAAATAGTTTGTGCAGTATTACCCATACCGCTGTGAGCAGTACAATAATAAAATAATAGTGGAGCGCCTGTAGTTCTAACAGGTGCAACATTAAAAGTTACACTTGCTCCTGCATTACCAGGAACTCCGGCTGTAGTTATGCCTGTAGTATAAGCAACACCGGCCGGTGTTGCGTGTGTTCCATTTGCAGTAGTTGAAAAAGCTAGTTGATGAGTTAAATTTGAACTATCAGATTGATCAAAGATATAAGTATTGCCTTCTTGTAAATACAAGACAACATTAGCCTCTCCGTTAATATAAAATTTATTACCGGTACCGTATTGATTAGTTCCCGTTGCTACGGTTACTGTGTAAGTTATTGTAGCCACAATTTAATCCTACGTAAATGTTATAGTAACACCAGGTGTTGCAGTTAAATCTAAATAGATTCCATCGTCAAATAAAATTCCAGAACCTGGAACATAAAAATCTATTCCCTCATCTCCAAATTTAAATGTAGCGATTGTAGTTCCAGCTGCTCCACCAGATTTAAAAATGATACTAGAACTTGTAGCACCCTCTGCTTGGATACCTGTTATTCTAGCTCTTTGTCCTTGAGGAACCATTTGTGCGTCTGCTGTAGCGTGTGCTACCTGTTGGTCACTTGAATATGATGCCATTTGTTTCTCCTTAAAATTATTGTGTGGGCCGAAGCCCACACTTAATTAATTATTATAAATCTACTGCGTCTTGAATAGAATTATTTTGTAAGTACATAACAGTAACTGTAGCTGCACCAGTTGTACCATCTCCATTAGCACCTGTAAAATCAGCAAGAACTTGTATGTCAGTTGCACCAACATTAGTTGCTTCTGTATCTAAAGTACCGTGAGTAGTTGCTAAAGCTTTAACATTAAGTGTAGCTATAAATGCATCTGCATCCGCTACTGTTCCTACTGAAACAGTTGCTGCACCAGTATCATTATTTACAGTTGTTACATTAACTATAACGTCAACTATTTGTGAGTTTGATGGAACTACTGCACATACTTGATTAAGATGTGAAGCACCAATGATATCAATTTTTACTGATTGAGCCATTAAAACTTGTCCAACATTAGCAATGTTAGTTCCAAGTGTTGTACCTGTTGTGTTTGAAATCGTTCCCGCTCTTACCGGTCCCGAAAATGTAGTATTTGCCATATTAATATCCTCCTAGATATCTGAATACTGTCCCTAGGGTTGTCGACTATACGCGTCAGCATTCATCGTTTATTAAATGTATAGTAACTAAAATATATATGATTTTTTTATAGAGTGCAAGGGATCCCTAGGTATTTATGCATTTCAGCGATGTAGCTTTTGATTAAGTAGCTACAGAAACTTGTGGAGCTGTTCCTTCGACAGTATTCTGTCTATGGGCAATTGCTGCTTCTTCTAGCTTGATCTTTGTAATGACTTCTCTAACTTTGTCATCAATTCTGACCATTTCAAGAGTGTACCTACCATTATCTAGGTGCTCCTGTTCCCACTTCAACTCCAAGGACCTTTTTGCTTTGTATAGGTCTTGTATCATCAATAACCTCCTCATAAGTTATTCGATTTAACGGAGAAAACATTCCCGTTGTTTCCCAGATAATATCATTTTTCCCTAGTTTGTCAACTATTGACTGTTCTAAAGAAATTGGATTATCTTCTGCTTCTACTTGGAATTTTGCGTGGCGATCGTACGCCCATATATTTACTAGGAATTTAGTCATTTTCTCACCCTATTTTAAAAAAGGGGCCGAATTGTGTCGGCCCCTAAATTTTATTGATTACGTTGCGTCTGATCCGAATACGCCTCTTGGATCTGAAAATCCAAATACGTATCTTTCTCTAGCTTTGTATCTAACATTGCCTGTATCAAAGTCACCTTCCATAGAAGTTTTGATAGGTGATCTATTGAAATGCTTAAGACCATTAGGCACATCAGTTTTAATGAAGAACTTCTTCGCAGCAGTTAAGTAGTTATTTACTACATATCCACCAGAGATCATTCCCATATTTCTGATTGCGTTAATGTCATTATCAGCAGTGCCTGTTCTACCAGCAGAATTCATAAGTCTGTCAGCAGTAAATTGAAGAGCTGAAGGAATTACTAATTTAACTCCTTGCGCCGCAATTTTTAGGCCTCTTTCATCAGTGAAAGCCGCGATGTCAATCAACGACTGTTCTAATGAAGTTTCATTAAGTTCAGCAGGTGTTGTTAATTCATTTGAAAATTGACCTGCTAATGTAGGGTGGTCATTAGCACAAAGTGCTTTAGTGTCCCCTCCAGCAAAGTTTGCATCAAATGCATTGTTAAGTACCGCTGCACCTTTGATATTTTTAGTAGACGCCATAGATCTTGCTAAAGCTTTTGTATATCTAGACGCAAGTCTGTCATACAAGTTATCTTCAATAGCTTCTTCTGTGATAGCGAATGCTAAAGCAATCGTTTCGTTAGTGTAACGAGCTGTGAAAGTTTCTTGCGCTTGGTCAAACTGAACGCCTTGGCCTTCAGGTTTAACTGCTGCGTTTGCGAAACCAGCTAACATTACTTCCTCTTCGAAAGCTCTGTCTGATGATTCAGTGTCGAAAATTTCTGACCACTGCTCGCCGTATTGTTTATATTCAAGTCCAAATAGTGCATTTAGACCTGGCTCTAGTTCTTTAACTAGTTGTGCTCTTGATATTGCCATAGTTAATTGCTCCTATTAGTTAGAAATAGACGCCGCTGGAGAAACTTGAACTATTACGTTCGAGTCAATCGCAGTATTGTCATTGTTTGCCGGATCGTTTGCCGTTCTAACAATTCTAAACATTGATGTAGCTGCTGTTCCAGTAATATCTAATTTTACTGTAGACTGTCCCTGGTATTGAGTTCCAGTTGTAGCTCCATCATTTGGATTGAATGTTGAAAGAAGGTTTGCTTGTGTTACCGCTGCATCCGCTTTGCAAGTATATTCTTGCATAGGGTTGTCGTTAACAAAACCGATTCCGTCGCTTGAACCAGTATTGTAGTCCGTTCCGAACGTAGTACTAGCTAAAACGTGGTTTGCGAAAGTAGGTTTGCTTGTAGAACTATTTATATAAAAAGCTCCATTGAACACGCCTATAATTGGTTGGATGTTAGATGTTCCAGTTGACCAACCTGCTCCACCAGTAATACCGTCGTCCATAGTGCCCGCTGTAGTATCTTGTAGATACCCATCGTCACCTGCAGTATGCTGATGTGAAACAGGATTGTTTTGAAAAATCCCAACACCTAAACCTGATTTGATTTTGTATTCAGCTTGACCGCCTGTAGCAGGAGTTGATCCTACTGTAGGGGCTTGTCTAAATCCAAAACCTTCTGTTTGGTTTGCTGCCATTGTTGTTTCCTTTATTATGTACTGACTCAAATGAGTCAATACGGATTAATTTATTTTGTTGGTTTAGAAATTGTTAAAAGACTATTTCTTTGTACCACCAAAAGTTACACGAGTATTCGATTCATTACTGAATTTCATACTTGGGTGCTGTTCCTTCATAAGATTGTTCTCTACTGCTTCTTCTTTAGCCTCGTTTTGCTTTTTATAATAAGCATCGATTTGAAGCGCAATCTCCTCTGGTATCCTAGCCAGCAATAGGCCGCCCACTCCAATAACTCCAGCGTATCTGCCTTCAGTCATCTCTGGATATTGTGAGTCTGGATATTGATCGGCTCTCACCAATTCCCATCCTTCTCTTAAAGACGATGCTATATTTTTAGCATCTGATGCGCCGAGTATTTCGGCACGTATCCATTGATGTCTATATCCAGTTGGCGCTGGTGGTGCATCAAGTGAGTTGGGTGGAGTCCAAACTTTTACAGATTCAATTTTGTCTCTAGTTTGACTCGCACGAGAAGTTTTTATTTTATCATTTTCCATTTTATGCTCCTTCCGTGATTTTTAATTGTTTTGCATAATCTTCTAGCGGCACACCTAATCTTTTAGCAATTGCTACCTGCGAAGGCGTGAGTTTTACAGTTTTTCTGCGTCCGGTTGAGGCTGAACGTTTAGCCGAAGCTACATTTTGAGTAGGTCTTACTCTTTCTGTAGTAGTATCTTCTACCTTATCAAATTTATGCGGAAATTCAAGTCTTATTCTTTTATCAACTTCTGCATAATATTCGTCAGATTTAGGATCATAGCCTTCTTGCTCTACAAGTGTTTTATGTAGGTCAAAAGCCGTGTAAGTCATTGCTGAATCATTACCAAACCAAGCATTTTTAGCTGCCCATTCCTCTGCTTTAGGATCAGTAGCTGCTGTTTGAGTTGGTCTTTGAGGTGCAATATTTACATTTTTAACAGGTTCTGGTTTAGACGCTTCAGCAACTTTCATTGCATTTAGTCTTGCCCCATCCATTGTTAAATTTGCAATCTGTTCCTGCGCTGCAATTTGAGCTTCAACATTTTGAGATTCAATAGCATTTTTTAAAGCTAACTTGGCTGCTGCCATATTAGTTTTTACTCTTGATTCAAACTCTGAAGTGTAAGACTTATCTAGTTTAGATAATCTTCCTTCTAGTTCACTTTTTTGTTGATTGGTTGCTTCTGCAAAGGCAATAGCTTCTTCTCTTTGCCTTTCAGCTTCACGCATTTTACGAGTTAATTTAGCAATACGTTTTTGAACGCCTTCACTATATTCTTTTAACTCATCAGGTTCTGCTTTTTTTTCTAGTTTAGTTTCTCTTTCGTTTTCAAAAGTTTTGTCGACTCCAGATACTTCTTCAACTTCTATTTTTTCTTCAGCAGGTGCTTCAACTTTTTCTGGCTCACCTTTATCGTCTAAATCAATTTCAGCACCGACTGTTTCGCCGACGTCAATTAATTCTTCTGAAGGTTTCTTATTTTCGTTCTCTGTTGGCATAGTTTCCTTCCTATGTTGTTAAATGTAATGAAGAACTGATTCAGGATCACCTATGGTCCCTAACACTTCATCATCGTTTAGTATTCGCACTTCTCCACCTTCAATCGGTAAACGTGAACCAGCATATCTGGCAAACATTACCCAATCTCCTACTTTGCACCACGGCTTACCAAATTTTTCTTTGTCAGCGTATGCAAGATCTCCCATTTTTAAAACATAACCACAAGTAGTTGCGATTCTAGCTTTATCTAATTGTTCTTGAGAGAATAAAATTCCGCCTTTAGTTTTTTCTTTTGGTGTAAAAGGTAAAACTAAAATTCTATATCCAACCGGTTCTGGTAACTGGTCTTCTACATCTTTAATATTTTTTTCGTCTAATCTTATTGCGTGAGGCTCTTCTTTTTTTTCAGCTTCGTATTTGTCTTGAAGACCTAACTTAATTTTTGGTACTTCCTTGTCCGATGTCGATAACGTTTCCTTGCTCATTTTTTTGCTCCTTTGGTTCTAGCAGGTTAGAGATTTCCTGTAATGTTAATTGGTAAGCGTGTGCTTGTCCTAGCATATACTTATATTTTTCCATACTGTCAACCCCACCAGTAATCATACTGTCTCCAATTTGTTGTAGAGTTGCATTAAGTGTTTTCTTAAGTTTATCTATTAGTATTAAATCGTCCATTATAATTTAAACTCCTGTAATGTTTTTAATTTTTCTTCAGCACTAGCAATCTTTTCAATTAACTTATCCACTTCATCAATATGTTGTGGATGTTCTCCAATACCCACACTGTGTTCTAGATAAATTTTAAGAGTTGCATCTGCTTCAGAAATTTGTGCATTATATCTATCTTCTAATGCTTCAAGTATTATTTGTCTCATCTCTTTTTCCTTTTCTTTTTTAAAAGTTTAACTCTTGTATGCCAGCACCATTCAGTAATTTTTATAACACCTGTTTCTACAAAAGAAACCGCATCATCAAGTTTAGCAAAACAGTTATAAATAAATCGATCTAGCACTTCCACCTTTTTCTAGCCTGACGTAGTCTAGAATTAGGATCTCTTGCTGCTTTAGGAAATTTCTTCATTTGACCTGCACTTCTTGCGCAGTATGATTTTCGCCTGTTAGCGGCAGCGGACCCTTTTTTAACTTTACCAGTCACAGCTGTTTTTAATTTAGAACCGGGATTTTTTCTTCTGTAGGCAGCGACACCGGCTCGTGTCATACCTGCTCCAGACTTTGTAGGTCTAAAGTTCTTTTTGTTTCTTGCAGGCATATTGTCTTGTTTTCGCATTACAACATTCCTTTATAATATTTTTTTAAACTTGGATTTGAAACTTGTACTCCACCTAAACTACCATCTATGTAGCTACCTCTATAAGTTCTTTGTGCTTGCCCTATCATACCACCATCTTTAGCAAATGTTTTAACGTTAGTTGGTTTAGGTCCTTTGTTACTTACTGCTCTTTTTCGTCTGACAGCACTCGCCTTTTGCCCACTTGTCATTCGTGTGGCTTTTGCAAGTGGAACGCATTTTGGATATTTCCTTTTGCTTCCCTTCGATCTCCCGCACGGTTGATACTTGCCGTTCTTCTTCGGAGCTCCAATGTCCACCCATTTCTCGTCCAACCATTTTTTTAATCCACTCATTAAACCATTTTTGTTTTTTTACGTCTATTAGACATAACCTTACCACATCCTCTTGCAATAAAACCGCCATCAGCTTTTTTAGTTCTACCTACTTTGCCTTTGCAATATTTGGATGCCCAAATATTAGCGTACGCACTAGGATAAACATCAAACTTTTTTTTCGCGGCAGCTTTACCTGCAGGACATAGTTTAGCCATTACTTCTTCCTTTTTTTAACTCTACCACCTTTTTTCATATAGCCCATTTTAGCGACTACTTGAGGTGCTTTCTTTTTTAATTTAGCAAGACCAGGTTGCTTCTTTGCATCTATTTTTTTCATTATGCTTTGTTCCTTAATTTATTTAAAGTCATAGCAAATCTAGCACGTTGTCCTAGTTTGCCTTTTTTCTTCGCAGCGGCTTTTAATTTAGAAGCTGGAATCTTTTCGCCTTTCTTTATTCCTAAAGACTTACGTAAAGCTCCCGGCTTTTTAATTGCCTTCTGTATGAACTTTTGTCGAGCCATAAACTACTTGTTTATTTTGCCAGACTTTTTAGCTTTAGAACCAAACTTACCATAAGACTCATCTCTTGAATCTTTTAATTGTTTTTTAGTTCTTTTCTTTTTTATTCTCATTGCGATAGATTCATCTTTTCTATCTTTGTAACCCTGTTTTTTCTTTTTAACAGAACCACCTTTTTTATACATAGCGCCGCCTTGCATACCCATATCGTCTTTGTAGTAACCAGACATCATATCTTTTCTTGCGTTAGACATTCCGCCCATTGCTTTTTTTACTCTGCCGCCAGCCTTCATTGGATTAGCGACTTGTGTGTTAAATCTTCTATTTGGCATTATTTTTTTCCTCCGTTTTTAAAGATCTGTGTACCCTTAATTCCAAAAATTGATCCGACGACTAAAATCCAAAGGGTACTGAACCAAGTCGGCAGTGCCGCGAAATGTTCGAAGAAAGTTTTCACTTTATCGAGAGCGCCAGGATCCTCCGAGAAGACTCCCCACGCGAGCACAATTATTGGCGCCGACAAAATTAACAAAACGAACTCGTCCTTGTAATCATTTTGACGTGCCTCTAACAACTTGCCTTGGTAAGCTTCCTCACCTCGAGCCTGTCGTTCTGCGTGCAACAGTTGAGCATCAGACATCGCGACTTTTGCCTTCTGCTTGTTAGCATAAATTTTACTACCAGCAGAGACGGCTAATTTAATTGCCGATAACCACATACTAGTACCAAGTTGCTTTTACAGGTTTTTTGTCAGGTCTCATTCTCTTTGTGCCTCTAACGTCAACCGTTTGTGATGTAAACGGGTCAGTCATTTCCACAGGAATCCCACCTTGTTGCTCACCTTTAGAGTTTGCACCAAGTTCAGGAACAATTTTTACATTGTCTCGACCTTTGTTTGTTTTTTTAACCATAGTTTTCTCCTTAATTGGGTTTATATCTATTTTTTTCCGAAGTTTCTACCAAAATCGTGAATTTTGCTTTGGTCTGCCATTGATTGTTTAGCTAATGACACGCCTGCACGCAATCCAGCAAGATCTGCTTCTTGTTCAAGCTTCGCTTCTTGATTTTCTTGGTTCATAAGAGCTTTCATCTTGTCAAGATTTAATCTTTCTTCACCTTCTTCTTCTTTTCTTTGATTATCTTGCGCTCGAAGATCCATTTCTCTACCTTTTAGTCGTAGTAATGGGTCTCCACCATACTCACCCATAATTTTTTCTTCTTCTTTAGCAAAATCTTCCTGCATTTCTGCAATTAACTTCGCTTTTCTAGATTCAATTTGGTTTGTAATCTGTTGTAGACGTTGTTGTGCCTGCATTACTTGTGGATTTTGCATCATACCTTGCGCCATTGCAGGATTTGCAGCACCTGCTGCTTGCATTTGTTGTTGAATCATTTGTACTTCTTGTAATTCTTCAACAAATTCTAGTTGAACTTGTTCTTGTGCCATTAAACTAATGTGCTCTAGTATATTTTTTTGTAAAGCAGCCATTGCACCAGGATTATTTTGTGTTTGATTTAATCTCATAAAGTTTAAATGCGCATCGATGTGAGCTTTGTGGTCTTGACCAGGAAACGCTTGATATGGTTTCATACTCATTGCCATAATATGTTCTAACGCAGGATCCATCGGCATTGGTGCTGCAGGTGGTGGTAGAATTGCATTAACATTTTTTACCCCCAGCGCGTCATACATAGATCTATATGCTTGATACAGATTATGTATTCGAGGATTCGATTGCGCCAGTTGTAATTGAGATTGAGCTAACGATATTCTTTGCGTCTGTGAGAAGATGTTTGGATCTGCTACAGGTAATATATCTACTCTATCATCAAAGTCTTGAACCTTAATTTCTCTAGATGCACCAGGTACATCATAAGGATAAACAGGTGGTAAATAACTTTTAAATACTTCTGCTAATAATTTAAATTCTTGTTTAAGTCCAACATACAATCTTTTATGTATCGCTGACATTACCCGCGATCCACGTTCCAATAATGCAACAGTTGTACCAACTGCAGCGGCTTGGTTCATATCACCCACTTGTGAATCTGCGATGCTCGCGAATCGTTGACCTGCTGACACCACAACACCCATTAATGAAAGTAATGTTTGGTCGGGTCCTTTAAAAGGTAAAGTCATAAACTGATCTTTGATATTGCCTCCCGGAGCGTCGACGTCTCTAAACTCACCAGGTTGTAATGGTTGTGCATCATCTCTAACTCTAATACCACGAGATTTAAATCCTGCTGGTAAGTTTGCTAAAGTTCCTGCATCTAGTAATTGTCTTAAAGCTGCTGTTGCAGTTCTAGTTAAACCACCAATCATATGAATTAAACCGAAACCATAGAAACCAGTTCCTGGTAAAAATTTAAATTGTACAAAGTAATTTATTTTTTTCTTTAATGGATCTTCGGATGCATAGTTTCTTCTAATAGATAAAACTTTATGACCTGCTTCAGATAAAGTTACAACGTAAGGTAATTTAATTCCTGTTGGTTCTTCACCGGCATCTAAATCTTCATAACCTTCTAAATCTAAATTAGTATGAATTTCATAAAGTGTGTATTGATCTTCTTGACCATCTTTTTGAATTCCCTCAAGTTCTAATTTTTTATCTTGTAGTTGATTTTGTGTAACAGGAGGAGAACCTAATTCTATATCTCTATAAAATCCAGCGACTTGTTGTTTTCTTAATTCATTCTCTGACATTTTTATAACGTGAATTACTGCCTCTGCATCATCTAAACTGTTTGCAGAATAAGGTACAATTAAATCTTCTGCAGGTACAAATTTAGAAACCGCTCTACCTAAAAGATCGTCATAATAAACTTTCTTAAAGGTAGATCCGGATAGAGGTAAATAAAATAACATTTGGTCAAACTCTGGTTCATATTCTTTCATCTGATCCATAATTTGATAATTCATAAAATCTTTAACACGTTTACCTTGTTCTTCTTTAGCCACACTTGCATCACCCATAACTTGAGTTCTAACCGGGCCGTCTGATGGTAATAATTCTTTGTAAGCTTGTGCTTGAAATTGTGTAACCGCTTCAGCAAGAACAGGATGGTTTACACCACTAGCTCCTCTAAAAGGTTCTGTTCGTCTTTCATACTTAAATCCTAAAAGATCTAAACCGTTTCTATAAGTTTCTTCCCAATCTCCACGAGATTCTTTGTACTCGTTGTATTGGTCAAATAGTTTTGAACCCAATGGATCTAAAATTTCTTCTCCTAAAAATTCTGCTAGGTTTTCAAAATGGTCTTCACCGCCTTCAGGACTTGCAGCTTTAGGGTCAAAAGAAACTTCTGCCCCACCTTCTTCAGTCATTTCTATTTCAACAGGTCCACCTTTAGTTTCAACTTCTTCTACGTTTTCTTTGATTGCCTCTTGAATTTCTACTTCACCTGGAACTTCAATGGTTGTTTTTGTATTCGGTAATGGTTTGTCTATTTCAGCCATTTTGTTAATCTATCCTCTTTTGTTAAATGTTTCAATCACTTCTTCTAGAAGTGCTGTGTTCTGTTGTTTTGGTTCTTCTATTGGCATTGGGTTTGCTGCAGCCCATTCTAATATTTCTGCTTGTGTAGCAGGTGTATCATCTGGTTTTACAATTGCACCAATTATTTCGTTGTATTTTAATTCCATTATATTAATCTATTTTCTACTTGTCTTAATACCTCTGTATCAAAACCTGTAAGATCTACACCAGCATTCGTTAGGAAGTTTTTAGCAACACCATCACCGTTGTAATCAGCGAATTCAATATCGTTAATAAAGATTCTTCGGCCAGTTGTATCTAGTGAGTAAACAACTGGTATCTTATCAATCTTGACTGCAAGTGGGCTGTCTTTAACCATAATAAATTTACCATCTTCTTTAACAAAGTGGCTACCTGCAACGGTAACATCTCTGTAACTGTAAATACCGTCTCCAGAAGGTTTAAATTTAAACACGCCTGTAACTTCTCCACCTTTAGTATCATCACCCAATTGAATATCTTTAATTTTTTTCTCACTACCATTAGCCATTTGAATAAAAGTATTTGGTTCAAAACATTCATTACCTTGATTGTATCCATAACCCGATGTTGCACCTATACCTCCTGTGCCACTACCAGCTTGTCCACTATCTCTACTTCTATCTTGATCTTTTTCGATAGCTTCTTGTTGTGCTGTAGCTGCTGCGTTTGATATCTCTTGTGCTTTAGCTGCTGCTGCAATTTGTAAGTCTCTTGCTTTTTTAGCATCACCTGCTTTTTTAGCTTCTATTTTTTGTCTGTTAAGTTCATCAATTCTATCTTGTGCTTTTTCTCTAGCTCTTTCTAATTCTGCTTCAGCTGCTTTTAATTTAGCAGTTTGAAATTCTGTTAATATTCCCTTGGTTCTACGATCCAACATCTTATCAATGTAACCTTGTAATTGATCCTCATAATCATTTGTTCCAAAACCTGATACAACATTTTGACCAGCTAATACTGAACCGGGTCCGTACACTCCTAAACCAGAATTAGGATCTCTACCAGTCATTGGTTGACCTGTAAGGTTATCAGTAAAACCTAATTGTTTGTTATATGGATCTATATATGTTCCACTAATTTTTGTACCTGTCATACCTCCAAGCATATCTATTTGACCTTGAAGACTCGGATTATAATTTGATGCATTAGGATTTAACGGATTTCTCATTGCAGCTATTCTACCAACTAAAGTATTATCCATTATAGTATTAATTAAATTTTTTCCTTGTTTAATTCCTGGGAGGCTAGAAAATTTATCCATAGCGCTTCCAATAAAACCTTTACTAGTTATTGATTCATCTATTGGGTTTCCATAAATATCTATACCTTTTTCTATTTCAGCAACACTATACTTTGAAGAAGTATTAGATTGATTTCCAGGAGAAGCAGGTCCTTTGCTATATGGATCAAGATTCATTATTCCTCCTTGTCCTTCATTACCACTTTGATAACCTAGATTATTACCTGGTGTTGAACCTGGTGGTGTTGTCCCTGAATCTGCAGTTGGTAATTCATACCCTGCTTGTTTGATAGCATCTGCTATCTCTTGATCTGTGAAAGACTGATACGCTTTCATAGAATTGTAAATACCTAACGCCGGTCCTTCTAACGCCGGTCCGCCCATAAATAATCCTTGTCTTGGTTTCTTTTCTTCGAATAAAACTTCAATGCCTATCGCACCGCCGTCCGCTCTTCGTCTTCTTATAAATTTTTTATATCCTTCATATTTTGGTCTGGTTACTTCTTCAACACCACCTTCATCATATCTACCAGATACGTCATCAATCATTTTTTTTCTTTCTCTACCAGGTCCACTTAAACCTATAATAGCAGAAGCTTCTATCATATCTTTTTTTCTATCAGTAGAAGACTTTGCAATACCTGACATAACTTTAGCTTCTAAATCTTTTGGTAAATCTGTTAGGTCTTGATTATCCGCATCTTCAACGCCTGCTTCTCTTAAAATCTCTCTAATTCTTTCTTCTACTCCACTGCCTGTAGTAACTTCTTCTGTTTCTTCAACTTCTTCTACATCTTCACTAGATTTATTTTTAAGTGCATTTGCAATACCTTGAGTAGGCATAATCATTGATACAATTTTCGCAGACTCGTCTGGATTTTCTTGAATATAATTATTTACACGATCACCTAATTCAGTTATTCCTACAGCTCCAACAAGTCTGTTTAGCATCGGTACTGCTCTTGCAAATGATAAAACTAATGGTGCTGCTTGAATCATAATTAATAATACGTTCTTTCAACTTGAGGTAATGAATCCTCTTTGTAATCTTCTGGATGCGCCACGAACCCTCCTTGTCTAAAACGCATTATTGCTTGTGTCGTACTGTCCACCAAATCATCGTGATCTCCATAAGGAAATGATGCACATTCTTCTATAACCTCTTCTGCGAACTTTTCGTCCGGCGCCCAAATTTGGCCACTCTCAAAGAGTGGAGCTACAGCGTTTACCCTCGCGTGTTTATCATTACCTTTTGAGGGAGTGAAATTTATAACAGGAATCCCCATTTTTCGCAACTCATAAGTGAGAGGTAATCCTGAAGCTTTAGCCTCCACGATCACCGTTTCTGGATTCCAGTATTTATATTGCTCATAAGCTTCTTTTTTTAGCTCTGGAAATTCTAATCGTTCTTTGAATGCATCGAGTAATATTAGATTAGCAGGGCTATCTTCGTTTGGATAAAAGACTCCCCAGGTGGTAATAGCAGAATAATCGGCGGATTCTTTTTTAAGAAAGGCTGTATCATAACTTTGAATAATATGATCGAGCGGCGGGATGTAAGGTTTATCCCAAACCTTCCACCATTCTCGTTTAATTAAACTACCTTCTTCAGATGTTGGGTTTTGCATCCACTGTGCGTTCCACTTACCAACACTTAAACTGGCTTTAACAGATTCTAGTTCAGGAAGTTTCCAATACTCTGGCCATACAGGTTTACCTGATGGTAGTATTGCTGGAAATTCAATAAGGTGCCACTTATCTGATTTTAATTCTTTTTGAGATTTTAATAACATTCCTGTTAGATCTTTCATATTCCATCTTGTCATTACAACAACGATTGATCCACCAGGCTGTAAACGTTGTCGTGGACCAGATGTATACCATTCATAAGCTCTTTCCATTGAAGACATATTCAATGCATCTTGTTCCGAGTGAGGATCATCGATAATCAATAAGTCCGCTCCACGGCCCGTGATCGCAGATCCAACACCGGCTGCATAATATTCACCGCCCTGTTCGGTTTCCCATTTACCCGCGGCTTGACTGTCCTCTCGTAATCTTGTCTGGAATACTTGTTTGTATTCCTCGGAGTCCATTAAGGTTTTAGCTTTTCGACCAAAGCGGATCGCGAGTTCCGTTGTGTGGGTCGTCTGTATTATTTTTAGATTAGGTCTACGTCCTACCATCCAAGAGGGTAGAAGATAGGACGCGAACTCTGATTTAGTATGCCTTGGTGGCATATTAATAATTAGTCTTTTGATCTCACCGTTTGCAAGCTTATTAAATTTGTCAGCAATTTTTTTGTGATGCTTACCTTCAATAAATTCAGGCCACACGTGTTTGACAAAAGTTAAGAAGTCATCGTGGACTTTTGATTTAGTTTTCTTTTCAGAAAGTTTTATTGCGTATTTAAGGAATTGTTTTTTGGCGTCAGGTGGTAGTTTATCTATTACTTCTTGTTTCATAAAAATTTTTGCAGAATTTTTTTCACTTCTGTTTTGTACCAGTTTTTGTTTTTTTAGGGGTACCCCCTCTATTCTATTGCCATTTTCTATTTAGCGCAAGTATAAGTCTAAATCTTGGTATTAGGGTGGGCCCTCGATACGCGAGCCAAAAAGGGGTGTGGGGGGTGCGTCAATATGTCATATTGACAATTGATCGGGGACCCCTATGGGTGGGTGGGCCCTTGATTCACGAGCAACTGCGACAAATTGTCGCACCACTATATGTAGTAGCGAAGATGTCGCATCGACACAAGATGTAGGTATGCAATTTCGGAATGTAGTAAAGATGCAACACTATGTAGTAAAGATGCAACACTGATCATTATGGGTTTTTATGGGAATTATTTCTTTACCTTTGTAAGGGCAAGTTATAAGGTCTACTTATGAAAACAAAAAAAATAAAAAACTTTGATATGAATAAGAATACTTATGCATTGAGAAGAAAAGTTATTAATCTTATTTATGAGGTTAAGAACTCTGGTGTGAACTTACCAAGAATAGAAGTTAGAATTGGTGAGCCAAGAAAAAAAAATCTTTTAGGCGTTGCATTACTTAAAGATAATAAAATCTGGATTACAGATGATGCTATCAATATGGGTGAAGACGCTTTGAGGAATGTAGTATTCCACGAAATCGTTCACGCTGTGACAGGTTTCGGACACGATGAAAAATGTCCGCTGATGAGTTCAGCACTTGGAAAGCTACTTAATAAAAAAGATTGTTTAGATAAACTTAAACAATACATTAACTAAAGAGGAGAGAAAATATGTACAGACAAACATTAAATAACAATCTGACGGCTTTGGGTGATGTGGATAATATGTTCATTGTAGTTGAATATAATAATCCAACTTATCCAGAGTCTACGACTTACAACATCGCGCACGGTTCCGATTTAAGACTAGAAGGCGGAATGAATTTTCTTCACGATGTTAATGAAGGGACTGTAATTTTAAGTTATGAAAAATTACAAGATGCACAGAAAATGTGTAAGCGTTTAAATTATGCTTATGAGTCTACAAAGCGAATGATTGGAACAGGTCATTAGTATGAATTTAATCGTAGAAAAAAAGAATGTGTACGGGGTAGAGCGTGTCTACCCCGTTTGCAATAAGGCGAAAATATTAACAGCACTGACAGGAAATAAAACTTTGTTAGAGGTTGATATTAAATTAATAAAACAGTTGGGATATACTTTCTCAACCAAATCAGAGGAGATATAATGAAAAATAGTTATCAAGGTTATTGGTTCAGCTGTGAGACGTCATACAGTGACGACATCGGAACTAGAAAATGGAATTTATTATTAGAGAATAAATCTAATAATAAAATACACTCAATCGGTTTAAGCAATCAAATGACTATGGACGATGTCAGAGAATTAGCATTTGACGAGATTGAGAAACTTAACCAGGAGAAGTAATGCAACTACTAACAAAAGCACAAAAAAACAAGATGATTAAAAACCACCAGGAGCAAGACGGCACGAAGGATTTTAAAGCTGTTGTAAAGCTATTCAATCCAACGGGCAACGGCACTTGGTATCTGTCCGAACTTGACCCCGAAACAAACACGGCGTTTGGCTTGTGTGATCTAGGGTTTCCCGAGTTGGGATATGTTAACCTTGATGAGTTAAGCAACATCAAAGTTAGTATGGGTCTTGGGATTGAGCGTGACCGATGGTTTACGCCCAAGACATTTGACGAACTACAATCATAAACAACCAACCCCGCTCCGAGATAATCGGAGCGGGGATTTTCTTTTTTTAAAAATTCCTGGGGAGGGTGGGCCCGTAGGTCACGAGCCAATTTTATATAGGGTGGGTGGGCCCCAAGGTTACGAGCAGGATGCGACAATTTGCGCCTTGACACAAGATATAGAACCGCGGGCCATAATGTCGCACCACTATATATAGATTGAGATTAATTAACTTATGGGATAATCTATTGTTATGAAAACTTTTACAGTTATTGGTCGAGTGTGGACACGAGATCACGGGTATTTGGCTACTCGTTGCTCGATGGACTTCGAGGCCAAAAATAAAACTCGTGCTATTAAAATGGCTCGAGAGTTGCGGAACGCGGGTAAGAATTTCATATCTTGCAATAATTTTGTTGCTTATCCTACTGACTGTCCAGAAGAGAATCCATTGGCTATGTCGTGGGAAGAGCGTCAAATGGAGCGTGATTACTGGAAACAGGAAGAGCGTTACTCGGATGATCCGCCAATCGTACCGCAAGGTTATTACGATTAATTTTAAAAAGGGCCCGCAAGGGCCCTTTTTTTATCTCCTTAATTTTAAATAAAAAATAATAACAAGCGAGCGAGCCTTCAAGCTATGGGGGGGGAGGGTGGGTGGGCCCGAAGGTCGCGAGCAGGGTGTGACATATTGTCGCAGCGTCATTATGTCACATTGACACAATATCTAGCGGTGCGCGGTTATGTCGCATTGACACGCGACCCGACGGGGCGCGGGTCGGGGCGCGCGGTTAGTTGTTTTTAATTCCGATTAATTTATTTTGTATGAGCGCCCAATCATCAACGGCTAGGGGAACGGCTTGATCTATACCCTTAATTAAATCTTGAATAGATTTACTCTCATAAAGTTTTATGGATGAGGGGACGCGGGGCGGGGCGTGATGAATTAACAAAAAATTACGCTTTGATTTTTGGGTATGGAATAGTATTTGATGAGGGGAAAATCTAACTTTATTTGATTTACTGACTTTTAACTCAATCATAAAAAACCCGCATAAATCATTATAACTTAAGCAATCGGGGACGCCCAAATTTATGAAAGTTTCAAGGCGTGTATGTTGAATTAAAGGGGTATTTTTTTTAAGATTTTGATATAATTTTTTTTCGGGTTTCACCGTACACTTGCATATACGGTGACCCCATTGAAGTCAATATTTATGCGACTTCTTCTGTTAATAATAGCGGGCTTTCATACCTTACTATTGAATAACTAACATCTTTATTATCATTGATTAGTTGATGACCTCGCAATTTGTCATTGATTTTGTCAATATCATTGCTACTTTCAACTATATCATAAGAGTTTTCAATACTCTCATAATGACGCTCTTTTAATATTAAGTATATCATATTATTATATCCTATTAGTTGTATTGTTTATTTTCTAATTGTAGCGCCTTTGTTTTATTCCAAACAATGCCCACACCGTTTAAAACCTTCTCTAATACAATGTTTAATTGCTCGGGTACGCCACACTCAAAAACTGAATTGATCGCGCTTTGTTTATACAATTCAAGTTCTTTAACCTTTTTGCCTTCTGGTGTTTTTTCAGCCTCTTTTTGGGCTAGATAAGACGCCCATTCCCGCAATTGTTCTCTACAATCGGACGGTTGAATTCCCCGCCCGTAGCTGTCCCGTGAATAATAATTGTCCCTATCCGATTTTTTAAACTTATAGTTTAAATTCTCTTTAAGTTCTCTATTATTAATTTTGCCAAAAAATGTCATTGCTTTACGTTGTTTTATTTCTAGTTCAGCAATAGCGCCTTCTAGTTCTTTTATAACAACGTCCGCTTTGATTTTTTTAGCAAGTTTCAATTCAGCGCTTTCAGTTAAATCAGCAACTATTGATTTCACGCTCAATTGGGCTTGATCTATAAGCGGGTCAATTTCATTATTGATACGCTTTTTTAAATGTTCCAACTGATATTTAGTCGGATATGTTGATTTAGTCATAACTCACACCTCCATATTTTTTATTTATTTTAAGTATTGACATATTGAAGTTATACTATTATATGGGATTATATGTCAATAGAAAAAATAGAAATAAAAAATAAACCAAAAAGACCCAAAAAAGACAATTCAAAAAGGGGTGATATATTTCTTAATTGTAGGCATTGCGGGGAATTAATACGCCCCGATTGGTATTCAACCTATGATACGCGTTATTGTAAAGATTGTTTAATATGAAATTATATAAATCAAAAAAATTATTAAATATAGATAACAACCCGAAAACCGTTAAGGGTCAATCTCAAAAAGTGATGACCGCAATATTATATTTTGCGCCCGCTAAAATAAGCGGGTTTCAAGTTTGCCCGTTTGCGGATGATTGCGCCTTAACTTGTTTAAATACAGCGGGGCGGGGTCAAATGAATAGTGTGCAATTAGGCCGTATCAATAAAACAAGATGGTATTTTTTAGAG
>Ga0209602_1000029_pt1 | contig 110798 bp, 104 predicted proteins | sample COGITO_mtgs_1205_3_FD_184810 | JGI IMG/M metagenome (GOLD analysis project Ga0209602, IMG submission 184810) | Pelagic marine microbial communities from North Sea - COGITO_mtgs_120524 (SPAdes) (version 2) | ecosystem: Environmental > Aquatic > Marine > Epipelagic ...
AGGTGGATCAAGAAAAACGACATCAAAAACGCGATCAAGCGAAACAGGTTGTGATGAGTCTCGTTGCAGGACAGACACGTGCTCACCACACCCCAGTGTTTGTGCGCTTGCCTTTATCGCTTGGTTTACAAGGTCACTGCGATCGATGAAGCAACAATAGCGAGCGCCACGAGAAAGCGCCTCAAAACCTAGAGCGCCAGACCCAGCAAACAAGTCTAAGCATTGAGCCCCATCGAGGTGACCGGTGAGCCAGTTAAAGACTGTTTCTCGAACTCGGTCGGGTGTTGGCCTTAAACCTTCCACACTGGGGAAGCTTAACTTCCGGCCGCGCCATGCGCCGCCAATAATGCGCAACTGATTGCTGGGTTGCGCGCGTCGAGTTTTGCTTATCATGCGAGTACCTAATGTTAGACTAAAGTAGCATAGCGCTCATCGCAGCGGCTTGTTTCATTTAGGGACGTTAAAATTAGTATGAAGTGGTTTGGACACAAGCAAAAAGTCACGAAAGAAGCGCACATTGGTGGCACAGAAGACGATGGCCAGTCTCAAGTCTCATGGTTTTCCCGCCTGACATCAGGCTTAAGTCAAACGAGTCAATCGTTGGTGTCCGGCTTAGAGAATGCGCTCGGCGTCAAAGCTACGATTGATGACGACGTCATTGAGGCCCTGGAGACTGAGCTGCTGATGGCCGATGTGGGTGTGGCCACCACAAAGATCATCATCGACCAACTCATCGAGGCTCATCCGCGCAAGTCAGCGGTCGATGTTGATGCGGTCATGGCGACATTGACGGCGCTTTTGGTTGCCACGCTTTCGGATAACGATCATCCGCTCAACCAGCCCACCGACGGACCGCTTGTGATTTTGGTCGTTGGGGTTAATGGCGCGGGTAAGACCACAACGATTGGCAAGCTTGCACATCGGTACCTGTCTGAAGGTCAGACGGTGATGTTGGCAGCGGGTGATACCTTTCGAGCTGCGGCGGTAGAACAGCTGCAGGCGTGGGGCGAGCGTAATAACGTTCCGGTGATTGCTCAGCATACGGGCGCCGACAGCGCATCAGTTTTGTTCGACGCGCTTACGGCTGCGCGCGCGCGCAACGTAGATGTGTTGCTTGCGGATACGGCGGGGCGACTCAATAACAAAGCGCATCTGATGGAAGAGTTGGAAAAAATTGTTCGCGTCATTAAAAAGGCAGACCCCAGCGCGCCGCATGAAACATTGCTCGTACTCGATTCGGGTACGGGCCAAAATGCCGTATCGCAAGCACGCGAATTCGATGCGGCGGTAGGCGTAACGGGAATCGCGCTGACGAAGCTTGACGGCACGGCAAAGGGCGGTGTGGTCTTTGCCATTGGGCAGCAGACAAAGCGACCTATTCGGTACATCGGCATTGGTGAGGGAATTGAAGATCTCCGCCCCTTTAATGCGCGCGAATTTGTCGACGCACTGTTCAGTACAACGACGTAATTATTATGGACCTTGTCTTTGATCGAGTGAACAAACGCTACGAGCATCGCGAGGCTCTGAGCGATTTGTCATTTGAAATGCGCAGTGGCGAAATGGCCTTTTTAACGGGCCATTCTGGCGCAGGCAAGAGCACACTCCTAAGGCTTCTACTGCTCCTTGATCGAGCCTCTTCGGGCGAGGTGTCAGTGGGTGGGCGGCCGCTGTCAAAAGTAAAAGAGTCGCGTATTGCGAAGTACCGGCAAGATTTTGGCGTTGTGTTTCAAGATCATAAGTTGCTAGCCGACCGATCGGTCTATCACAACGTTGCCTTACCTTTAGAGATCGCTGGATTTACAAAACGAGATATTGACCGAAGAGTACGCGCGGCCTTAGACAAAGTGGGTCTGCTTGACCGAGAGCGCGCCGCGCCTGATGCCTTGTCAGGTGGTGAGCAACAACGCATTGGTATTGCTAGGGCTGTTGTAGCGAGGCCTAAAATCTTGATCGCTGATGAACCAACGGGCAACTTAGACCCCCAGCTTTCGGCAGAAATTATGGGCCTTTTCTCTGCGTTTAATAGCGTCGGTGTGACTGTAATCGTGGCAAGCCACGATCTGGCATTGATCTCGCGAATGTCGCAGCGAATATTAACGCTCGATCGAGGGCGGTTGATCACTCTGGGTGGTGTGTCGCGGGGAATCAATGAGTGAGTAATTCGCAAACGACCACAGCAGGAATAGGTGCGGGTCCGCGCTCAGCACTGAGTGCCTGGGCGCACCATCACCGTCAGGCTGCACTGATCAGTGTCGATAAACTGCTTCGGGAGCCCATTGCGAGCTTTCTGACTGTTTTGGTCATCGGCGTGGCGCTTGCAGTCCCCAGCTTGGGTTTATCGTTAGCCGCCACGGTACAGGGAGAGATTTCTCAAATTGATGCGCCGCCTCAGCTTTCAGTGTTGCTTGGACAAGATGCATCGCTTGAGGACGCTGACAAGTTGCGTACCGAGATTCTTCGCAAACCAGGTATTGCCGACGTCAAAGTGGTCGACCGCGACAGCGCACTCGCGGATTTTGTGAGCGCGACAGGACTTGAGAGTTTGGTCCAAAAACTTAATCGAAACCCACTCCCCCACACGCTATGGGTCTATCCAAGCGCCAACACTCGCCTTGCGGGCATTGAACAACTGCAGGTCGATCTCGGTTCGCTGGCAGGCGTCTCGCAAGTGATTCTAGACAGTCGGTGGTTGGAGCGGCTAAATGCGTTCACCGATTTATTGAGGACGATTGCCATGGTTCTCGGGGTCGTTATGTCGGTGGGTGTTGTGCTAACACTCGGTAACACGCTGCGCCTTGGCATCGAGGCTCGCCGTGATGAGATCGTTGTGATTAAGCTCATTGGGGGTGGCAATGCCTTTGCGAGACGGCCTTTTTTGTACACAGGATTATTAAGTGGCGCACTGGGGGGTGTCTTTGGGGGGTTGCTCAGCGGTGCTGCACTGCTGATGTTAGACGGCCCAGTAAAACGTTTATTTGATTTGTACGATCAGGCACCTTCAGTACCCTCGCTAATCCTGTCTGAGTTATTGGTGCTTATTTCGATAGGCGCTATTTTGGGATTAATCAGCGCCTGGTATTCCGTTCAGCTGCATTTAACACGAATCAAGCCCCGCTAAATTCCGAGGAACTTTTTGGCTCAGTTAGCACTCTCACAACAAGAGTGCTAAAATTTGCGGCTATGTTAGGAGTTTTGGATATGACTGAGACAAATACTTCAGTTTCAATGACGCCAAACGCGATCTTAAATATGGTGCCTGGCGCCAACCTAGGTGCGTACGTTCAAACTGTGAGTGCGATTCCTATGCTGTCCGCTGAGCGAGAGCAGGAATTGGCCGAGCGCCTTTTTTATGACAACAGCGTTGACTCTGCGAGAGAGTTAGTACTCGCTCACTTACGATTTGTGGTGCATGTGGCGCGCAGTTACTCGGGTTATGGTCTTCAAGAGGCGGATCTCATTCAAGAAGGGAATGTCGGATTGATGAAGGCGGTAAAACGCTTTGACCCGACGAAAGGTGTCCGGTTGGTCTCTTTTGCAGTGCACTGGATTAAAGCTGAGATGCACGAGTACGTGCTCAAGAATTGGCGCATTGTGAAAGTTGCGACGACCAAGGCTCAGCGCAAATTATTCTTCAACTTGCGAAGCCGAAAGACGGGAACTCATTGGTTAACGCAGGATGAGACCATTGCGATTGCGCAAGACTTGGGTGTCGAGCCATCGGAAGTGACCCGCATGGAAAGCCGCTTGTCGAGTCGAGATTTGGCGTTCGATTTGCCAGTTGATATGGACGAAGAGTCGTCTTGGCAGGCACCACAACAGTATTTGGAGGATCAATCAACAGACCCGGCCACGGTGGTGGAAGCGGCTGATTGTGTTGCTCACAAAGGCACTCAACTTAGCGCGGCAATGTCTGCGCTGGATCCCCGAAGTCGCGATATTGTGGCTCGACGTTGGTTGGCAGAACCGAAGACAACATTGCACGAGCTTGCAGAGGAGTACGGCGTCTCAGCTGAGCGTATTCGCCAGCTTGAAAATAATGCCATGAAAAAACTTCGCGCAGGAATTGTTGCTTAAGCCACTCGATTAATGCGTTTCTCCTTTGTCGCTATTGCATGTTTTCTGGCGTTCGTCGCGGTCGCGTTTGGCGCGTTTGGCGCGCACGCACTGGAGTCTCGAGTTTCCTTGGCGCGCGTAGAGACCTGGACAGTTGCTGTCCACTACCATTCCCTGCACGCGCTGGCGATGATTGCGTTATCCGCGGCCCTCGAGAATAAACACAGTGTCTGGTTACAACGTGCGCAGACGTTCTTTGTAATCGGCGTCTGTCTGTTTTCGGGGAGTCTGTACCTGCTCGTGCTGACTGACACCCCGCAACTGGGTGCGGTTACCCCTCTTGGTGGTGTGAGTCTATTAGCTGGATGGGCCTGTGCATTTTTTGCGGCAGTTCAGAAAAGTCACGACCCCGATGTCTGATCAGGAACTGTCACACAAGATAAAGAGTTTCGTGATTCGTGCGGGTCGAATGACGGGCAGCCAACAAAAGGGCTGGAATGAGGTTTTCCCCAAGCACGGCTTTAGCCTGACCGAGTCGCAGTTTGACTGGGAGCACAGCTACGCGGTCAACGGGCCTCGCGTTGTCGAGATTGGTTTTGGAATGGGTGACAGTTTGCTCGCAATGGCTGAGCAGAATCCGACGTATCGATACCTCGGTCTGGAGGTGCATAAACCCGGTGTTGGCAAGTTATTTGCCGAGGTGGAAAAGCGCGGCATTGAAAATATTAAAGTCTTTGCCGAGGATGCGGTGCGCGTTCTCGAAGTATCGATTCCACCCCAAACCATTGATCTTATTCAGATTTTTTTCCCCGATCCCTGGCACAAAAAACGCCATCATAAGCGCCGCCTTATTCAGCCTGACTTTGTGGATCTGTTGCTGACACGCTTAGCCCCTGCGGGAAGAATACACTTGGCGACAGATTGGCAGCCCTATGCCGAGCACATGATGGCGGTGCTCGAAAATAATCAAAATGTGCGGAATGTCGCGGGCGCCCAACAATTTATTCCCAGACCTGAGTCGCGACCGGAGACAAAATTTGAGCGCCGCGGTCATCGTTTAGGCCACGGCGTTTGGGATCTGTTGTTTCAGAAACGCGCGCGTTAAATAAATCGCTCGATCAAACTATCCAAATGGCGATAACCCAGATCCGTTGCGCGTAGACGTGTAACGTCGGCATCCATCAGGCCTAAGTTCACAAGCGCTGCACGCTGTGCTGCGATGACCTCAACCGATTGCCCGGTGCGCGTTTCAAAAACAGAATCGAGGACACCGTGCTTAAGCCTCAAAGCATTCATCATAAATTCGCCGGGCAAATCAGCAGACACAATTGGCTTTAAATCGTCGCTGGACGCGGTGGCCGAGGGGTCAGAAAATTGCCCAATATAATGCTGAGGTTGCCGCGTGCGCTGGAACCGAAAGACCTCGTTCGACAGCGTGACTTTTCCATGTGCGCCTGCGCCAATGGCTAAGTAGTCACCAAAACGCCAGTAATTAAGATTGTGACGTGCCTCTTGGCCTTTTTTGCTCCAGGCGGAGACTTCATATTGCGTCATCGCTTTTTCGGCCATGAGGCGAGCGATTTGCGACTGCATGGGCTCGATGAGCTCTTCGGAGGGTAACTTAGGCGGCGAAGACCAAAATGCCGTGTTTCGCTCGATCGTAAGCTGGTACCAAGAAATATGTTCCACGCCCAGACTTAAGGCGATCTGCACGTCACTCAGTGCATTAGCGGGATTCTGATGGGGCAGGCCATACATCAGATCCACATTTACCCGCTTAAACTGTGCCTCATGCGCCATTTCAACGGCACGAATCGCTTCGTTGGCCGAATGAACGCGCCCTAGCCCCTCGAGTTTGTCGTCTTCAAAACTCTGAATGCCGATACTCAGACGGTTAACGCCTGCCGTTCTATAAGAACTGTACTTGCTGGCTTCGGCGCTGCCTGGATTACTTTCAAGCGTAATTTCGCAGGATTCAGAGAGCGACAGTCGATGGGTGATCCCGTCTAAAATGTTGGCAATCGCTTTCGCTGAAAATAGGCTAGGTGTGCCGCCGCCGAAGAAAATTGACGTGATTTCACGACCTTGCACCCAATCAAGTTGTTGCTCTAGATCATTAAGTAATGCGGTGACGTAAGGCTGTTCTAGGGCGGGGTTAAAATTTTCGTGGGAGTTGAAGTCACAGTAGGGGCACTTTCGCTCGCACCAAGGAATATGCACATAGAGCGATAAGGGTAGGCGGTGATTCACTGGCAGTTTAATAATTTCGGGGCAAGCGCCTTAAGCGCTTTTGCGCGGTGACTGAGCGCTTGCTTTTCAGCGAGAGACATTTCCGCCGCCGTGCAGCTCGATGATTCTGGTATGAAAAGTGGGTCATAACCGAAACCGCCAGTACCCGATCGCTCGAAGCTAATTTCTCCGTACCAACGGCCCTCGGCGATAATGGGTAGGGGGTCGGACTCGGACATGACGACAGCGATAACCGCGACGTAAAACGCCGCCCGATCCTCCCCTGTAAGATGACTCATCTCACTCAGCAGCTTGGTGTTGTTTTCAGTATCACCCCCACCCGAGTAGCGCGCCGAATAGATGCCCGGTGCGCCTCCTAGGGCCGGCACTACGAGACCCGAGTCGTCCGCAATGGCAGGTCGCCCCGTTGCGTGGGCGGCATGTCGGGCTTTGAGAATCGCGTTTTCAATGAACGACAGGCCCGTCTCTTCAGCATCGGATACAGCGAAATCACGCTGCGCGACAACTTCGAGTCCCATTGACTCAAACAGTGGCGCGAACTCACGAAGTTTTCCTGCGTTATTACTCGCTAGAACAAAGGTCATTGTGGTTTATTCCTGGCGCCAAAGCTGTGTTTTGAACTTATAGCGATACGTTTGGTCTGACCCCTCGGGCGTGAAGTCGAATTCGAAGAATCGATATTCTCGATCTAAGAATTCAAAGGGGATGAGGTAATAAGTTGCACGCCCTTCTCTGACCTCTTTTATCGTCATATCGCCACCGGTGATGAGATCCCAAGTCCGGCCTTTAATGCGCATGGGCCGCCCCTCAACATCGCTCGCTTCGGCATCTCGGACCGACAGTGTCAGCATCGCTTTGTCTTTGCCGCGTGGTATGCCAAATTCCGCGGCGATCTCAGGTGTTAAAAAGGTGGAATAAACAATGCTGTAATGCAGTTCAAATTGATCGAATCGCTCAGATTGTTGACCCGCTACTAAGGTAGACCAGAGCATGAGACTGACGGCAAGGAGGTATTTCATCGGTGTCGGATCCTGTAGCTGGCGGACTTTGCAAAAATATTGGGCCAGATTTTCGCCAAATAAGTTCTATCTCCAGAGACTTTACGTTCAATAATTTCAATATCGAGTTGCCTGCAAAGTGACTCAAAATCAGCCACAGTGCAGAAATGAATATTGGGCGTGTCAAACCAGCTGTAGGGCAGCGCTTTCGTTTTTGGCATTCGGCCACTTAAGAGTAGCGACAATCGAGAACGCCAATGCCCAAAATTAGGGAAGCTGACAATGGCCTCGTGACCAATTTGAACCACTCGAGCCAGCATGGCATGGGGCCGTTTTAGCACTTGTAGAGAATCGGCGATGATCACCACGTCAAACTGGGTATTTTCAAAATTAGGGAGTCCGTCTTCCATATCTTGCTGAATGACCCGCAGCCCCTTTGTTAGGGCCGTGGTGAGATTTTTGGTGTCAATATCAACACCCACACCATCGATACCTTTTTCCAAAGAAAGCTTGGCCAGCAGATCACCACTGCCGCAACCTAAATCCAGCACTTTGCTGCCGTTACCTACCCAGCCTGCGATGGTCTCAACGTCACTGCGCAGCATCATGCGGCGACCCTTTGCATCCAGGCATGCAGTAGCGCAATGTAATCGGCCTCTTCGAGTAAGAAGGCGTCATGACCTGCGTCCGATTCAAGGTTTGAGTAAGTGACGCGCTTGCCGGCTGCTAAGAGCGCGGTTGTGATTTCCCTCGATCGAGCCGGTGAGAAACGCCAGTCGGAGCTAAATGAGAGGATAAGGAACTCTGCACTCGCGTGCTCAAGCGCTTTCGCTAAGTCGCCGTCCGAACTGGCGGCGAGATCGAATCGATCGAGGGCGCGTGTCATCAGCACATAGGTATTAGCATCGAACCGAGTTGCAAACTGGCTGCCCTGATAACGCAAGTAGCTTTCGACTTGAAAAATGGGTTGTTCATCGTCGTCCGGGTCGAAGCTTCCTTGGCGCAGTTCACGACCGAATCGGTCTGACATGTTGTCGGCCGACATGTAGGTGAGATGCCCGACCATTCGCGCAAGGGCCATGCCCTTTTCAGGTGCCGTGTTGGCGTCAATGTAATCGCCTCCACACCAATCAGGATCTGAGAATATGGCCTGACGCGCGATTTCATTAAAGGCAATATTTTGTGCGGTGAGACCCGGCGCGGCTGCAATAACGACGCAATGAGTCACCCAGTCAGGGTAGGTGACAGACCATTGCAGTGCCTGCATCCCCCCTAGACTCCCGCCCACAACAGCGGCCCATTGGTTAATTCCAAGATGCTGAGCGAGCCGTTTTTGTGATTCAACCCAATCACCAACGGTCACTTGAGGAAAAAGTGAGCCCCAAGGCTTACCCGTTGTTTTACTGATACTAGCGGGCCCTGTTGAGCCATTGCAGCCCCCAATATTGTTGGGACAGACCACGAAAAAGCGATTCGTATCAATGGGCTTACCTGGCCCGATGACCGTGTCCCACCATCCAGGCTTGGTATCAGCCTCGCTATGAAAGCCCGCGGCGTGGTGATTTCCTGATAATGCATGACAAATGAGGATGGCATTGTTCCCATCGGGTTGCAGGGCGCCATAGGTCTCGTAAACGAGCTCAAACTCATCGAGTACCTCACCCGACTCCAAGTAGAGCGCATCACTGAAGTGAGCATGGTCGGGTTTGATAACGCCCAAACTGGACGCGCGTGAGGCGGCAGTCACGATGATTAAATTCCAATCACAAAATTGGGAAGGCTCACGGCGACGGCCATGTGCCCTAATGACACACGAATCACATTGATCCCAATGAACAAAATGATGGGCGAGAAATCGAGTCCTCCCATCGGTGGTAGAACTTGCCGAAGCGGTGACATCACGGGCTCGGTCAGCTGCCAGATGAACTCAACGGCGGGGTGTGCGCTTTGCGGTGCGAGAAAGCTGACGATGATGATCGCCAACACACTGTAGAAAATAATACTGACGATGAGACCGGCCGCACCTAATGCACTCCAGATCAGTGCTTGCAGAATGTTAAAGGCTTCAAAACGACCGATCAGTGACAGCATGATCGCGATGAACAGCACTTGGCAGAGTATCAATGCGACTAATCCACCGGCATTGAACCGGTTCCCCGAGGGAATCAGTTTGCTGAAGGGTTTTACGACGGGGTCGGTGATGCGACGAACGGCTATTGAAATTGGATTGTAGCCACTGACGCCGCACAACTGAGCGAGAAACCGGGTCGCGATCAAAATAAGAGCCAGGCTGAACAAGGGCTGTGTGATCGTCATACCAATGTCAGCAAGTGCACTGTTCATAATCCAAACTCCTCGCTCAGTTCAATAGAGCGTTTCTTTGCAGCACGCGTTGCTGACATAACGATCGCCCTTAATTCTGACGCTTCGAACGACTCGATGGCCTGTTCTGTGGTGCCACCTGGACTTGTGACATTTTCTCTGAGCTTTGCCAGCCCATCGTCACTGGCCTGGGCAAGTTTTGCGGCTCCCAGCGCCGTTTGCACAGAGAGCTGGTGTGCGGTCTGGGGCGACATTCCCAGTTCAACAGCGGCATCGGCCAGGCTCTCCATAAAGAGGAAGAAGTATGCCGGCCCACTTCCTGAAATGGCCGTAACGAGATCCAAGTCTGACTCATTACTCACCCATACGCATTGTCCTACAGCAGACATCACGCGCTCGGCGAGTATGCGCCCGTGGGCGCGTTGATCAGAATTTGAAAAAAGCCCCGTCATGCCTTCGCCCACAAGTGCGGGCGTGTTGGGCATGCTACGTACAACTGCGTCATCATTGGGGAGTCCTAGCAGATTCGCCAGTGACGCCGAATTTATACCGGCAATAATGGACAGCACAGTGGCAGTAGAACTGACTCGGTGCGCCAGCGGTGAGAGCGCGATATCGGTGATTTGAGGTTTGACTGCCAGCACGATTAGATCGGCACTCAGATCGGCATCCGTTGCGGATTCAGCAATACGAATTAAACCCGACGCACGTGCGGCGCTTTGTGCTGCCTCCGAGGGATCTACAACACCAATGTTCTCAGCAGGAAAGCCACTCTCTACTAGCCCCCTATAAATCGCGCGAGCCATGTTACCGCCGCCTATAAATGTAATCTTCGGTTCGCTCACTCTATGTGTTCCTTGAATTTGTGCTTAAGTATAACGCGCGCCAAAGATATCTGTGCCTACTCTGACCATGGTTGATCCCGCTGCGATGGCGGGTTCCATATCGGCAGACATTCCCATGGACAGCTCACGCATTTGAGGGGGGATTGCGTCGATGTTCAACAGACTGGCTATGCGCTCAAACTGCGCAAGTTGAGTCGAGGGGTCAGCCGTGGGCGCGGGTATTGCCATAATGCCGCAGAGCTCCAATCGCTCGAACTCCAACGCCGCAAGTGCTAACTCAGTAAGCTCAGCAGGTGACGAGACCCCCGATTTGCTCGGCTCTTGAGGAATATTAACCTGCAGGCACACTTTTAACGGTGCTTTGTCTGACGGTCGCTGTGCGTTGAGGCGCGTTAGAGTTTTCAGCCGATCGACCGAGTGAATCCAGTCGAAGTGCTCGGCAACCAAGCGCGTCTTGTTTGATTGCAAGGGACCTAAAAAGTGCCAAGTGATATCGAGCGAACGGCATTGCTGACATTTTTCGACGCCCTCGCTGACGTAGTTTTCACCAAAATCGCGGATTCCGGCCCTAAAGGCCTCCCGAATGGCGTCGACGGGCTTTGTTTTGCTGACCGCAATCAGTCTGATATCGGAGTCAGTTCGATTCGCGTTGCGTGCCGCATTTGCAAGTCGGCTTCTGACGCGAGATATGTTTTCATGTAAGAGTGATTGCTTCATCGCTATATTTTACGTGCGTATAGCTCCTGCAGGAACCTTGCTGTTAAGGACAGTTTTATGGACATTACGGAGCTCCTAGCGTTTACGGCTCAACAAAATGCGTCTGACTTGCACTTGTCGGCAGGTCTTCCACCCATGATACGTGTGGATGGGGATATTAGGCGTGTCAATGTGCCGCCTATGGATCACGCGCAAGTTCAGGCGCTGATGTATGACATTATGAACGATCAACAACGGCGTGATTATGAAGATCAGCTCGAAACTGATTTTTCGTTTGAAGTGCCCGGTATTGCTCGCTTTCGGGTCAACGCCTTTAACCAAAATCGTGGTGCAGGTGCCGTCTTTAGAGTGATTCCATCGAAAATTTTGTCGTTGGACGATTTGGGCATGCCCGACGTCTTAAAAGAGTTTGCAATGATGCCTCGTGGACTCGTTTTGGTCACGGGTCCCACGGGGTCAGGTAAGTCCACGACACTGGCGGGTATGGTCGATTTTATCAATGAAAAGCGGTTCGATCACATATTAACGATTGAAGACCCCATTGAGTTTTTACACGAGAGCAAGAAATGTCTGATCAATCAACGCGAAGTGAATCGCGACACACGGAGTTTTTCGACCGCGTTGAGATCAGCGCTCCGAGAAGACCCCGATATTATTATGGTTGGCGAGTTGAGGGACTTGGAGACCATTAGACTTGCATTGACCGCGGCTGAGACTGGGCACTTAGTGTTTGGTACGTTGCACACCACGTCTGCTGCTAAGACGGTTGACCGGGTTATCGATGTTTTCCCCGGGGAGGAGAAGGCAATGGTGCGTTCAATGCTGTCCGAATCGTTGATGGGGGTCGTCTCTCAGACACTGCTAAAGCGTAATGGTGGTGGGCGCGTGGCGGCGCTTGAAATTCTCCGTGGTAACGCAGCGATTCGTAATCTTATTCGTGAGGATAAAGTTGCTCAGATCTATTCAGCCATACAAACCGGTCAGTCTGTTGGTATGCAGACTATGGATCAAAGCCTTCAGGGTTTGGTTGATAAGCATCTGATCGACATTGCCATTGCCCGTGCCAAAGCCCGGCAACCCGATAATATGGTGTGAGTGACGACGTGATACTTGATGAATTTCTCAAGCAAGTTGTTGATCGTAGGGCTTCCGACGGGTTTGCCGCTGTCGGATCGGTGCCGACATTTAAAGTGGATGGCGAGTTAACAGGTCACGGTGATACGCCACTAGACGCTGATGATGTTTTGGCGATTATTAAAGCCAGCATGACCACTGCTCAGTTTGAGACTTATCAGAGCAGTTGTGATGCAAACTACGCCATCGAGCATCCCGAACTGGGTCGTTTTAGAGCCAGCGCCTATGTTCAGCGCGAGCAACCGGGCTTAGTTATTCGTCGCATTCACCACGAAATACCTAACTTCGATGCGCTGGGATTGCCCGCGCAGTTGAAAGAACTCAGCTTGATGAAGCGGGGTTTAATTATGATCGTGGGGGCAACGGGCTCGGGTAAGTCAACGACGCTCGCGTCAATGGTCGATTATCGAAACCGGCACCGGCGAGACCACATCATCACGGTTGAAGACCCGATTGAATATGTTCATCAACATCAACAATCGATCATCAGTCAGCGTGAAGTCGGTGTGGACACCGAATCGTTTGAGGTGGCGCTGAAGACGGCATTACGACAAGCCCCCAATGTGATTATGATCGGCGAGGTTCGCGACGCTGAGACCATGAAAATCGCCCTTTCTTATGCGGAGACAGGCCACCTGTGCCTGTGCACGCTTCATGCGGGTGGGGCAAAGCAAGCGCTTGAACGAATACAGAGCTTCTTCCCAGAAGAACATATTCGGCGCTTGTGGATGGATTTATCGATTAATTTACGCGCCGTTGTTGCGCAACAACTGCTGCCAAGGCGTGATGAGCGTGGCCGTACGGCGATCGTAGAGCTCTTACTGTCGACGCTACTGATGCAAGAGCACATCCGCGCCGGTGACGTGGAAAAAATTACCGATCTGATTAAGCGCTCGTCCAAGCATGGCATGCAGACCTTTGACCAGGCCCTTTTGGCCGCGTTCAAGCAGGGGTTGATCACAGTAGAGCAAGCTCTGAGAGCGGCCGAGTCCGAGAACGATGTGCGCTTGGCGATTAAACTGGAGTCACCCAGTCGCGAAGCGGATGGAAGAACGAGCCTCGAGGTTGAGACTCCTGACGGCAGCTTTGTCGATAAATGGTGGTTGGATCGTTAAGTGTCGGAGGTCAAGTAGCTCTCTAGGATAATCGCCGCAGCGAGATCATCAATTGGGACCGTTGCGTAGTCGCCCCTGTGCCCTGCTTCTTTGGCGCGTAATTTTGCCTCCTTGGAGGTAAAGCGCTCGTCGTGAAGCTCGACTCGAAGCTGAAAGCGACCCTCGAGCTGCCGTGCAAATCGAGCGGCTTTTGCTGACAAGTCAGTACTTTCACCGCCCTCGTTAATTGGGTTTCCAACAATAACCACACTGGGTAGCCACTCGTTAACAAGCGCGCCGACCTTGTCCCAATTGGGTTTGCCGTGCTGGGCGCCTAATACGGCAAGCGGCCTGGCCTCCTTTGTCAGGGTATTACCGACGGCGACACCAATGTTCGAAAGTCCAAAATCGAAGCAAAGTAGTGTCGATACTTTGGCCACTTAGCTGTGCCCGGCCTGTTGAGTGAGCAGCCGAATGTCGATGCCCAGTAACTTGCCGGCTGATGCCGATTTTTCACTGATAGGGGTTTCAAAGAGAACCGTCGTATCGGCATCAATAGTGAGCCAACTGTTTTCAGCAATCTCCTGCTCAAGTTGTCCTGCAGACCACCCGGCGTAGCCCAGTGCCACCAGGTGCTGATCAGGACCCTTTCCACGGGCGATGTCTGCGAGCACATCTTTCGATGTGGTGAGCCACACGTCTTGATTGACCTTGAGCGTGGCGTCGTAGCTGATTTCGGGTGAGTGAAGAACAAAACCTCGGTCAACTTTAATAGGGCCTCCGGCCATGACGGAAACTTCATCGTGACTCAGTAGTGGTTGAATATTAAGGTGCTCGAAAACATCAGCAAGCTGCAGATCTAGAGGCTTGTTGATCACAATACCCATCGCGCCGGCTTCCCCGTGTTCACACACGTAGGTCACGGTGCCTTTAAAAAAACCAGATTCAATGACCGGTGTTGCGATCAAGAAATAGCCTTTTAATGAATCTGTAGTGCGCTGCACGTCCATAACTTTTTATTTGCCTGGTTTAGGGCCGGAATTGCCAAGTTCTCACGATCTCTAGTTTATCGACTTGTGCACTCAATGCGGGTGGAAATGCAGGGTAAGGTGCCGCATCTTGGACCGTTTTTACAGCGGCACGATCGAGGTGTGGGAATCCTGATGAGTCGAGTACTTGGACATTGAGCAAAATACCAAATTTGTCGACAACCGTGAGGAGGCGAACATCACCGCGTGCATTCCCGACACTGTTAAGGGCGGCATTACCGAATTGCTCCACGCGATTGACCCATTGCCGCAGGTAGTTAGCGTCCAGTGCGCGTCGAGCGGCGACACTTCCTAGGCGCGTACTTTGTGCCTGATCCTGTTGCATTTGCGACAGTTCGCCCTGCAAGCGCTCTACCTCAGCAGCAAGTGTCGACGCATCTGACGTGTCGACGGGTTCGGACTGCATAAGCGCAAGCGTAGCCGCGGCTTGCTTCTCCGAAAATGTGCTGGCTAGTTCGCCGGGGCGCGATAACTGATTGTCGCTTGCAATGTGTTGGGTGTCCGTTGGCGCTTGCTGACTCGGCGTGAGAATAACGGTAACGGCCGTCGATTTCTGTGACAGTGCGGCACCGATTAGTGTGGTTGAAAGAACCACTGCGACCGCGGTATGAAGCACTACAGAGACGCTGGCTGCGAGTGGCATATTGCCTAAAACGCCGTATTCAGAGTGCACGCTGCTCCGCTACCTCTCGTTCAATGCACGCAATCAGCTTTTCGCCAATCTGTGTATTCTCAGCGCGATCAATTTCGCGCATACACGTGGGACTCGTGACATTGATTTCGGTGAGATAGTCACCAATGACGTCAAGGCCGACGAATAACAGCCCTTTTTCTTTTAGGGCAGGACCCACTTGTTCAGCAATCCATCGGTCACGATCTGACAGGGCCTGGACGACACCAGACCCGCCGGCTGCGAGATTCCCACGGTTCTCCCCGGCCATTGGCAATCGAGCCAAACAAAATGGTATCGGTTCACCGTTGATCATTAGAATGCGTTTATCGCCATCCTTGATCTCTGGCAAATAGCGCTGCGCCATGATCGTCTCGCCACCGTTTTTAGTGAGTGTCTCGAGAATGACGTTAAGGTTCGGATCCCCACGGCTCACCCTGAAAATGGATTGTCCACCCATGCCGTCCAAGGGCTTATAAATCACATCCTCATGCGCTTCATGAAACGCTTTGAGTGCCGCTGGATCCCGTGACACCAATAGCGGTGGGCAGCATTGAGGGAACTGAGTGGCGAACAGTTTTTCGTTGCAGTCGCGCAGGCTTGCACATCGATTGACGATCAAAGTGCCTTGGCGTTCCGCGTTTTCGAGTAGTTGTGTGGTGTAGAAAAACTCCATGTCAAACGGAGGATCTTTTCTCATGAGCACGACGTCGAGCGCTGCTAAGGGCGCGCTATAGCGCGCCCCTAAGGCAAACCAGTCCGTGTCGCTGTCGTAAACCTTAAGTGGACGCAGTGAGGCAATTGTTTCGCCGTCCTGAACAGATAAATCCGACTGCTCTAAGTAAGTCAGGCGGTGCCCTGCTGTGCTCGCAACTCTCAATAACCCAAGCGTCGTATCTTTTGTCGTATTGATGGACGAGATTGGATCCATCAGGACCCCAATGCTCAACGCCATATTAGCTGAACCTCACGTGTCTGTTTAACGTCAATCGCAATTCTGAGTCTCGCGGCCAATGGGTTCAAGACTTTATGTCGCCCCATCGCGCACCGATCACGCTGAGTGCCACTAGCGGCGCTGTTTCCGTACGAAGCACTCGAGGGCCCAGGCGCAGTGCATAAAATCCAAATTGAGCAGCGAGTTTCAGCTCCTCGCTCGTGAACCCACCTTCGGGTCCGATCAAAATGGCCACGCTTTCAGGCGTGGTCGACGTCTCCTCACTATCCAGTGACGGGTCTAATAGGTACTTGCAATCCGCCTCCACGCCAGCGACCCATGAATCGAGCGGCTCGGGTGGAACAACCTCAGGAATCACCGCCCGTCCGCATTGTTCACACGCACTGATCACCACCTGCTGCCAATGCGCTTGCTTTTTTAACCAGCGGTCCGGTGAGAGTCGAACATCGACTCGCTGACTTAAGATGGGAACAATGGACGTGACACCCAGTTCGGTTGCTTTTTTGATAGCCCAGTCGAATCGATCGCCTTTCGATACCGCGAGCGCGAGGCAGGTGTGGAGTGTTGATTCCGTGTCTATAGATTTAACAGACGTAATATCCACCGTGACCCGCTGTTTGCCTACGGCGTCTACGTGGCCTGAATAATCGTACCCATCGCCATTAAACACGCTGACTTGGGTGCCTATTTTGACCCTGAGCACTCGCGCCAGGTGGTGGCTTGCATGCTCGTCGAGCCCACACACCTGGCCTGAGATGAGTGGTGACGATGAATAAACTCGGTAGCTGCGCATATTGCTATGGTAACAGCTACCGAGAATCGTATTTTAATACTTGTAACTGTCGTTTTTGAACGGACCATCGACGTCAACGCCAATGTAATCGCCCTGCTGCGAGGTAAGTTTGGTCATTACGCCCGCAAAGCCCTCGACCATCAACGCGGCAACTTGCTCATCGAGGTGCTTAGGCAGCACGTCAACTGTAATCGCCGCTTGCTTCTGTTCAGCGGGTAAATCAGCAAAACGTCTGGCGTACAGATGGATTTGCGCGAGCACCTGGTTTGCAAATGATCCATCCATGATTCGCGACGGGTGACCGGTTGCATTACCAAGGTTCACCAAGCGGCCCTCAGCCAACAACAGCAGGTAATCGTTGGTGTCGTGGTCGCGGATGACTTTGTGAACTTGCGGTTTGACCTCTTCCCATTCCCAATTTTCACGCATGTACGCGGTGTCGATTTCGTTGTCGAAGTGACCAATGTTGCAAACAACAGCGCCCACTTTGAGCGCGCGGAGCATTGCCGCATTACAAACATCAACGTTGCCTGTTGCGGAGCAGAGTACATCTGTTTGGCCGAGCAGATCGGTGTTAATACACGCATCGGTGCCATCATTGACGCCATTAATGAAGGGAGACACCACCTCGTACCCGTCCATACAGGCCTGCATTGCACAGATCGGGTCACATTCGGTAACGCGCACAATCATGCCTTCTTGACGAAGTGATTGCGCAGAGCCTTTACCGACATCGCCATAGCCCAGCACCAGTGCGCGCTTCCCGGCGAGCAAGTGATCGAGGCCTCGCTTGATGGCGTCGTTGAGACTGTGACGACAGCCGTACTTGTTGTCGTTCTTTGACTTGGTTACCGCATCGTTGACGTTAATGGCGGGGACTTTCAAAGAGCCGTCTGTCAGCATGTCGTAGAGGCGATGAACGCCCGTTGTAGTTTCTTCAGTAACACCGTGAATCCGGTCAAGCATTTGTGGGTACTTGTCATGCAACATGGAGGTTAGATCGCCACCGTCGTCGAGAATCATGTTGGCTTCCCAAGGCTTGCCGTCCTTGAGAATTGTTTGTTCAATACACCACTCGTACTCAGGCTCGGTCTCGCCTTTCCAGGCAAAGACGGGAACGCCCCGCGCTGCGATTGCCGCCGCCGCATGGTCTTGCGTTGAGAAAATGTTACAGCTTGACCAGCGGACTTCGGCACCCAAATCGACCAACGTCTCGATTAAAACGCCGGTTTGAATTGTCATGTGGATGCAGCCCAGGATTTTTGCACCTGCAAGAGGCTGCTCGTCGCGCATGCGCGCTCTGAGCGTCATCAGTGCGGGCATTTCGGATTCTGCAATTGAGAGTTCTCGTCGACCCCACTCGGCAAGCGTAATATCGGCGACTTTGTAATCTGAAAATGTTGCTAAATCAATGGCGGTTGTCATCGCAGCCTCCTGGCATCTTGTTGTACTTAAAGTCCTGCCGTTGCACGCAGTGCCTCGGCTTTATCGGTTTTTTCCCATGAAAAATCAGCGCGCTCGCGACCAAAATGGCCGTAGGCGGCTGTCGCTTGGTAAATCGGGCGTTTGAGGTCGAGCATATTGATAAGACCTTTTGGCCTCAGATCAAAGTGCTCTCGAATCAAGTCGATGATACGCGCCTCCGAGATTGTCGCCGTACCAAAAGTATCCACCGAAATCGATGTGGGCTCTGCAACACCAATGGCGTACGAGACCTGAATTTCGCATCGATCAGCGAGCCCTGCTGCAACAATATTTTTAGCGACATAACGACCCGCATAGGCGGCGGAGCGATCTACTTTTGACGGGTCCTTGCCGGAAAATGCGCCCCCACCATGCCGTGCCATACCGCCGTAGGTGTCCACGATAATTTTTCGTCCAGTAAGGCCGCAGTCGCCCATGGGGCCGCCAATAATGAATTGCCCGGTAGGGTTAATGTGATACTGAGTCTCGGTGGTCAGCCACTTTGCAGGAAGGATGTATTCAATGATCTCTCGCTTGACGAAATCGCGCAGCGTTTCTTGGTCAATGTCCGGCGAGTGTTGTGTTGACAAAACAACGGCGTCCACTGACAGAGGCAATCCGGATTCGTCATATCGGAGCGAGATTTGGCTTTTTGCATCGGGGCGGAGAAAATCGGCGCGACCCGATCGTCGGAGCTCGGCCTGTCGCTCGACCAGTCGATGCGAGTAATAAATAGGCGCGGGCATCAGCGCATCGGTTTCATTCGCCGCGTACCCGAACATTAACCCTTGATCACCGGCGCCCTGACTCGCCTCATCGGCCTCCAGGGTACCCATGGCGATGTCTGGTGATTGAAGACCAATTGCATTGACGATTGCACAGGTGTTGCCGTCAAAACACACATCGGAACTGTCGTAGCCGATGTCGCAAATGACCTTACGAACAGTGCGCTCAATATCGCCGGTCGTTACTACTGCAGAGGAGGTGACCTCGCCAGCTAAGATGGCCATGCCCGTTTTGACCAGTGTCTCCACGGCAACGCGCGCATTCGCATCTTTTGAGAGATAAAGGTCCAGAACGGCATCGGATATTTGATCAGCGAGTTTGTCTGGATGTCCCTCGGAGACGGATTCGGACGTAAAAAGCGTGTATGAACTCATTGATAGCTCCCAGATTGCACCTGGACGCACTATATAAAGATATCCTTATATGTCAATGTTAAAGACGAAGCATTCTCTTAACGAATGCGGACAACACCGTCCGGCGTGCTGATCAGCAGTACATCGGCGCCGCGATTGGCAAAAATGCCATTGCAGACCACGCCCGTGATGTCGTTGATGTGACTTTCTAGCGCCGATGGGTTGTCGATGTGCAATCCGTGAACATCAAGAATGATATTTCCGTTATCCGTGATCACCCCTTCTCGCCAAATTGTGTCGCCTCCCAAGTGGTTTAAGGCATCGCTTACTAGGGTCCGCGCCATCGGGATAACTTCAACCGGCAGGGGAAAAGTGCCCAGTGTTTCGACCATTTTGCTGTCGTCAGCAATGCAAATAAATTCTCTGGCTTTGGCGGCGGCAATTTTTTCTCGCGTGAGCGCTGCACCACCGCCCTTGATCAGGAAGCCCTCGGCGGTCGACTCATCCGCACCATCGACATACACATCGACATGGTCCACATCGTTTAGGTCTTTGACCTCAAAGCCAAGCTCTCGCAGCAGTGCGGTGGAGCGCTCAGAGCTGGAGACGGTGCTTAGAATGCGGTCTCGAAGATGTGGCAATTCGGCGATGAAGCACTCCGCGGTACTCCCGGTGCCAATGCCGAGGACTAAGTTATTACCATGAGCTGTGGCGACACGCGAGATGGCCTCTTTTGCGACGGCTTGCTTGAGTTCGTGTGCGTTCATGCTGTACCCCTATCGATGTTGCAGTGGATTATGCCTGTTTCAGTGGAAATACCTTTCCGGGGTTTAGAATTCCGTCCGGATCGAAAATCGACTTAATCGCACGCATGGCTTCAATTTCTGACTCAGTCTTGGTGTAGCCAAGGTAAGGTGCTTTGAGTGTTCCCACACCGTGTTCAGCGGAGACACTGCCGCCCAGCAATTGAATCGCTTCGAAGATTTCTTTGGATACCTCACCACAACGCGCCTTAAATACCGCTACGTCGAGCGCCTCGGGTTTCAGTATATTGAGATGCAGGTTGCCATCGCCGATGTGTCCGTACCAAACCACTTCCCAGCTTGGGTAATGTTGATGAACAACAGCGTCTACCCGTGACAGAAGCTCAGGAACATTGCCGACGGTGGCGGAGATATCATTTTTATACGGCGTCCAGCGGGTCAGCGTTTCAGAAATGTCCTCTCGCAAACGCCACAATGCGCGTGCTTGGCCAACGTTCTGGCTCATCACCGCGTCGATGACCCAGCCCTCTTCCATACACGCCTCAACCGCGTCAAAGAGCGCAGCTTCAATGCGCTCGCTGTCATTTTCGAACTCGATGAGCGCATAGAATGGGGTCTGTGTGTCAAAGGGTCTGGCAACCCCCGCATGCTCGACTACCTTGCTGACAGCGAGCTCAGAAAAAAATTCATAAGCCAATAGCGACGCCGTTGACTGAATGCGCTCAAGGACCCGCATTATCGCGTCCATGTCGCTCAGCCCGAGCACCAGCACGGTTGCATTTTTTGGCGGTGCAGTCAGCTTTAAGGTCGCCTCTGTAATAAACCCTAAAATGCCTTCAGAGCCAATGAACAGATGGCGGAAGTCGAGCCCCGTATTATTTTTCATCAAGCCTTTGTTAAGCGCCATGACTTCGCCCTTGCCCGTCACCACTGTGAGTCCTGCAACCCAATCGCGAGTCATTCCATAGCGGATAACGTTGATTCCGCCCGCATTGGTAGCAATATTTCCGCCAATCTGACTGGACCCACTGGAGGCGAAGTCAACGGGATAAAACAGGCCCACCTGGCTCGCAGCGTCTTGGATGGACTGAGTAATTGCGCCAGCCCCTACAGTCACTGAGCGGTCCGTTACGTTGACAGCACCGACGGCCTTTAACTTGTCCATGGAGACCACGACTTCCCCGTTTGCGGCGACTGCGCCGCCACTCAGTCCTGTCCTGCCTCCCGATGGGACCAGTGCAAAACCGTGTGTACGCGCGCAGAGGACCACGGCGACAACGTCCTCGGTTGAACGGGGGAAAACAATAGCGAGAGGCGCGGGCGTTGCGAAGCGAGTCCAGTCTTGACCATAAGTTTCAAGCGACAACGAATCGGTAGCAACCTGATCGGGAGTGAGCGCTTTGCCCAATTCCTGAATAACATCTATTGATGGCTGAGCCATTCTAAACCCCGTGTATGCAGCGTCTGTAATGCTATCATTTGCGCCCCGTGCTGTGACACCAACCGAAGCCTACTGATGAAACAACAATCGCTACAAAAGTCGAAGATTAAGTTCCTTTTGCTCGAGGGTATTCATGAGAGCGCAGTGGATGCGCTTCGGCGAGCGGGCTACGACAATGTGGTGACTTATTCTAAATCGTTATCGACTGAAGCGTTGTGTAAAGAGATCAAAGACGCCCATTTTGTCGGTATACGCTCGCGCACGCAGCTCAGTGAAGAAGTCCTCGAAGCCGCAGATCGGCTGGTCGCGATTGGGTGCTTTTGTATCGGTACAAATCAGGTTGATTTAACGGCCGCGGCGCGCAAAGGGGTGCCCGTTTTCAATGCGCCATTTTCGAACACGCGCAGTGTGGCAGAACTGGTCATGGCTGAGGTCATTGTGTTGCTGAGGGGGATTCCGCAACGCAGTGCAGCCGCACACCGAGGCGAGTGGCAAAAAACTGCAACGGGCGCTCATGAATGCCGTGGAAAGACGCTTGGTATTATTGGGTACGGCAATATTGGCATGCAGCTCGGCGTCATCGCCGAAGGGCTGGGCATGAAGGTTGTGTACTTTGACGTGGAGTCAAAATTACCGCTTGGAAATGCCCAGCCGAAAGCCACCTTGGCGAGTTTACTCGAGGTGGCACACGTCGTGAGTTTACACGTACCCCAGCACGCGAGCACAGAGTTATTGATCGGCCCTCAAGAGATCGAGATCATGCGTCCAGGCGCCATGCTGATCAATGCGTCAAGAGGCAATGTCGTCGATCTTGAGGCCTTGGCTGACGCGCTTACATCCGCGCATATTGGCGGTGCCGCAATCGACGTGTTTCCCATTGAGCCGCGGTCAAATAGTGACGAATTTTTGTCGCCCCTCAGAGGACTGGACCAGTGCATTTTGACGCCGCACATTGGGGGTTCGACACAAGAGGCGCAGGAAAATATTGGCGTCGAGGTTGCTGACAAGCTAACGCGCTATAGCGATAACGGAACGACCCTCTCAGCAGTCAACTTTCCTGAGGTGGCACTGCCCGCACATGATGGAAAGCATCGCTTACTCCACGTTCACAGCAATATTCCTGGCGTCATGAGCGCCATTAATCAGGTGTTCAGCGAAAACAATGTGAATGTCAGCGGCCAATACCTGCAGACAATGGGCGATACCGGCTACGTTGTCATCGACATTGAGACTGATTACTCCAAAGCGCTCATTAAGGGATTGACGGCGATTGAGGGGACGCTGAGAACGCGGGTTTTGTTTTAGCGCATCACCCGCTTTCTACATTAAATCAGGCTTAATAAAAGTGGGATCATCAACGTTATTTCCGGCTAATCCATGAGATGATGGCGGCCGCTTATTCACAACTCTACAGAGGATATCGTCTTGCAAGAAGGTCATGACGTCACAGTAACGCATCAGCAAGCGGCTAACGCAATTAGAGCGCTCTCAATGGACGCGGTTCAGCGGGCGAACTCCGGTCATCCCGGAGCACCGATGGGAATGGCTGATATCGCGGAAGTGTTGTGGACGCGCTACCTCAAGCACAACCCGACGAATCCGAACTGGGCCGATCGAGACCGGTTTGTGTTGTCTAATGGGCACGGGTCAATGCTCATTTATTCGCTGCTGCATTTAACTGGCTACGACCTCTCTATCGATGACATCAAAGAATTTCGTCAGCTACACAGTAAGACGCCAGGGCATCCCGAGTACGGATATACGCCAGGGGTTGAGACAACCACGGGACCCTTGGGTCAGGGGCTTGCAAATGCGGTCGGCATGGCTGTTGCAGAAAAGCTGATGGCCGCTCGGTTTAATCAGGGCGACCACCGAATTGTTGACCATCGAACCTGGTGTTTTGTGGGTGACGGTTGTTTGATGGAGGGTATCAGCCATGAGGCATCCTCGTTGGCAGGAACGCTTGGCTTAGGGAAGTTGACGGTTGTTTATGATGACAATGGAATCTCCATTGATGGCGACATCGAGGGTTGGTTTACCGACGACACACCGGCTCGATTCGAAGCCTACGGATGGCACGTTGTCCGAGATGTTGATGGACATAATGCCGATGCAATCGCTGCGGCCTTTGATGCGGCCATTGCCGATACAAAGCGTCCAACCCTGGTTTGTTGTAAAACAACGATTGGTAAGGGCAGTCCGAATAAAGGTGGTACGGAGTCTTGCCATGGTGCACCACTGGGCGATGACGAAATCGCGCTTACGCGAGAGGTGTTGGGCTGGAATTACGAGCCCTTTGTCGTGCCCGATGAAATCTATCAGCATTGGGATGCGCGCCCATCGGGAGCCATTGCTGAAGCGGATTGGAAGACAGCACTGGGCAGTTACGGCGGCGAGCACGCAGCGCTTGCAAGCGAGTTTGAGCGGCGCGTCAGGGGAGATCTGCCTGAGGCGTTTTTCCGTGGTGTAGACGACTTTATTGCCCAGTGTATGGCCAATGAGTCTGACGTCGCATCGCGTAAAGCCTCTCAGCAAGCGATCGCGGCGATTGCCCCCACGCTTCCTGAGCTATTAGGCGGTAGTGCCGATTTGGCTGGCTCTAATTTAACTTTGTGGCCAGGCGCGCAAGCTGCGGATGCGTCCGACGCAGAGGGCAACTACCTCTATTACGGTGTTCGCGAGTTTGCAATGGCTGCTCTTATGAATGGTATTTCGCTTCACGGCGGGTTTATTCCGTTCGGCGGCACATTCCTTATTTTTATGGAGTACGCACGCAACGCCGTTCGTATGGCGTCACTGATGAAGCAGCGCGCGATTTATGTCTTCACGCATGACTCTGTGGGCCTGGGCGAGGACGGTCCAACGCACCAGCCTGTCGAGCAGCTTGCGTCGATGCGTTCAACACCCAATTTAGATACCTGGCGTCCGTGTGACGCCGTCGAATCAGCCATTGCTTGGAAGCAGGCTATTTTGCGAACGGACGGTCCGTCTGCGCTTGTTTTTTCGCGTCAAACGCTGCCCCATCAAGTGGGTTCCGCGGGGCGCGTGTCCGACGTCGCGCGCGGTGGTTACGTGTTACACGAAGAGCAAGGTGAGCTCGAGGTCATTGTTATCGCAACAGGCTCCGAGATATCGCTGGCGGCCGAGGCTGCTGAAAAGCTTTCTGCAGCGGGACGTGGCGTTCGTGTGGTCTCAATGCCCTGTGCCGAGGTCTATGAACGACAGGACGTGGAATACAAAGAGTCCGTCTTGCCCAGTCATATTTTGGCACGGGTGGCTGTCGAGGCGTCACACCAGGACTGGTGGTATAAGTATGTGGGCTTAGACGGTCGTGTCGTTGGGATGAGCTCTTTTGGCGAATCAGCACCAGGCCCCGTACTCATGAAGGAGTTTGGATTCACTGTTGAGAATGTGATTGACGCGATTGAGGACGTGATCCTGAGTTGATGACCTCTGTTGGCATTAACGGGCTCGGTCGAATCGGTCGGCTCCTGACGCGCCGATTGTTCGAGCGTCACGACGCGAGGGCGGCACTGAGACTGACCATGTGCAACGAGGTGGCCGATGCAGCCACCGTTGCGCATTTACTAAAATATGACTCTACCCACGGGCGATTCTCTCAGCCTGTGATGACTGACGGTGACCATTTAAATATTGTCGATCAAGCAGTGCTGCTGACGCATGAAACGGCGCAGTCGAAAGTTCGTTGGTCTGACCGTGACGTGAATATTGTGATCGATTGCACCGGTGTGGAATTTAATCGGTCGTCAGCCGCGCAGCATCTGGGTGGTTCGGTGAGCAGGGTTATGCTGTCGCAGCCCGCAAGTACAGACGTCGACGGAACCATCATTTGGGGGTTAAATGACAGCACCTTAACCCCCGATATGTCTGTCATATCAGCAGGCTCGTGCACCAGCAACGCATTGATGCCGGTGTTATCCGTCATTGATGAGGCGTTTGGAATTCGAGCGGGTATTGTGACGACTATTCACTCAGCGATGAATGATCAACCGGTTATTGACGCCTATCATCACACTGACCTTCGAAAAACGCGGGCGGCATTTAACTCCGTTATCCCCGTCGAAACTGGCCTTGCTCAGGGCGTTGAACGCTTCTTCCCACACCTGACGCATAAGATCAGCGCGCGAGCCCTCAGAGTGCCCACGCTCAACGTGTCGTCATTGGACGTTGTGGTCTCCGTTGACTGTGACACCACGAGCGACGAGGTGAATGCCACTCTTCGCCAATCGCTGGGGAGATTCGGTGGCGTTCTTGCGGTGAACGATGAGCCCTTAGCCTCCTGTGATTTCTTGGGTGCTGAGGCCTCAAGTATTGTCGATGCCACACAAACGCAGGTCAGTGGTGGACGACTGATTAAAGTGATGATCTGGTTCGATAACGAGTGGGCATTTGTTAATCGAATGGTCGATATCGCATTGCGGGTCTCCGAATTTGTCACCGAAGAGTCATCCAGGTAGCGCGCGTTAGCGAATTCAAACGAAGAACATTATGAGGTGATTTATGTTATCCATGAACCAACTCTCTCTGTCGGGGAAGTGCGTCTTAATCAGACAAGACCTCAACGTCCCAATGCGGGACGGGGTTATTTCAAACAATGCAAGACTCCGTGCTGCGTTGCCAACCATTAGGTCGGCAGTGGCTGACGGTGCGGGTGTGGTGTTGATGTCTCATTTGGGTCGTCCCTCAGAAGGGGCGTTTGCACCTGAGTTTTCGATGGCGCCGGTGGCGGACGCGCTATCGTTGTTACTGGATATTACGGTCGTACTCCAGTCGGACTGGCCTGACTCAGTACCCAACCCCGGTGAAATCTGGCTGCTTGAAAACGTGCGATTCAATATTGGAGAAAAGTCCGATAGTGATGAGCTGGCCAAGCGTTATGCGGCCTTGTGTGATGTATTTGTGATGGACGCGTTTGGAACGGCGCATCGCGCTCAGGCCTCCACTCACGGTGTGGCCAAGTTTGCGCCGCAAGCCTGTGCTGGGCCTCTTTTGACGCGAGAGCTTGACGCCTTGACGCGCGCGCTGAGTCAGCCCGCATCGCCCATGGTGGCTGTGGTGGGCGGATCCAAGGTGTCCACTAAGCTTGCCGTATTGGAGAGCCTCTCAGAGATCTGCGATCAGCTCCTGGTTGGAGGCGGTATCGCAAATACATTTTTGGCGGCCGCTGGATACCCGGTCGGTCGATCACTTTACGAGCCGGACCTGATTCCGATCGCCAAGAAGCTGATGGCGAAAACTCAAATTCCTCTGCCGCTGGATGTAGTTGTTGCGAAGGCATTTAGTGAAGAGGCGCAGGCAACAGTGAAGCTTGCTGCCGATGTGGATGACGATGACATGATTTTAGACGTCGGTCCGCTGTCACAAGAGCGACTCAGTCAGGTGCTCTTAGCGGCGGGAACTATCTTGTGGAATGGTCCGGTAGGCGTTTTTGAATTTCCAGCATTTGCAAGTGGCACAGAGGCCTTGGCGAACGCCATTGCGGAAAGTGATGGCTTTTCACTGGCCGGCGGTGGCGATACATTAGCGGCGATTGATCAGTTCGATATTGCAGATCGTGTGTCGTACATTTCAACCGGTGGTGGCGCTTTTTTGGAGTTTGTCGAAGGGAAAGAACTTCCCGCCGTGGCGATTTTAGCGGAGCACCACGATCAGTGAGTCGTGCATAAGAGGAGAAAGATATGGCCCTAGTCAGCATGAGGCAGTTACTCGATTACGCCGCTGAACACCAGTTTGGTGTTCCAGCCTTCAACGTCAATAATTTAGAGCAGACACGCGCCATTATGGAAGCCGCCGCACATTGCGACGCACCTGTAATCATGCAAGCCAGCGCGGGTGCAAGGAAGTACGCCGGCGCTCCTTTTCTTCGTGCGCTGATGGAAGCGGCTGCAACGGAGTTTCCTGACATACCTATTGTTGTGCATCAAGACCACGGAACATCGCCAGCAGTGTGCCAGCGATCGATCCAATTAGGGTTCACGTCGGTCATGATGGACGGGTCGCTGGGTAGCGACGGCAAGACACCAATGGATTATGACTACAACGCGCGAGTGACCGCACAGGTAGTGGACATGTCTCATGCCTGTGGCGTGTCGGTCGAGGGCGAATTAGGGTGTCTGGGATCGCTCGAGACTGGAGAGGCCGGAGAGGAAGACGGTGTGGGTGCCGCGGGCAAATTGACGCACGAACAGATGCTCACTGATCCGGACGAGGCCAAGCAATTTGTTGCAGACACCGGTGTCGACGCGCTCGCCATCGCCTGTGGAACAAGTCACGGGGCCTACAAGTTCACGCGCCCACCGACTGGCGATATTCTGGCGATTGATCGCATTAAAGCGATTCATGCCAATATCCCTGAGACGCACCTGGTCATGCACGGGTCGTCAGCCGTGCCGCAGGACTGGTTACACATTATTAATAAATTCGGTGGTGAAATCCCGGAAACGTATGGCGTACCGGTTGAACAAGTGGTGGAGGGTATTAAACACGGTGTGCGTAAGATCAACATTGATACCGACCTTCGGCTCGCCTCCACCGGTGCTATACGTCGATTTCTCGCTGAAAACCCGGCAGAGTTTGACCCTCGGAAATACTTTAATGAGAGTTTGGTTGCCATGCGCGATATATGCATTGCGAGGTACGAAGCCTTCGGTTGTGCCGGGCATGCGTCTCAGCTTAAGCCCCTGTCGCTCGCGGAAATGCAAGAACGCTACAGTGCGGGGACTCTTTAGCCCGCGGATATAAGATCGGTGGCGGCGATGACTGACATAATCGCGTAAACTCCAGTTTTTTCCGATGCACTGGACGATGACAGATCCTTACGTAGACAAAATCTTGAACGCCAATGTGTACGATGTGGCTACTAAGACGCCACTGACACACGCGCCCTCGCTCTCAGAGCGTTTGGGCTGTGACGTACACCTCAAGCGCGAAGACTTGCAGCCTATTTTTAGTTTTAAATGCCGTGGCGCCTACAACAAAATGTCATCGTTAACGGAAGAAGAGCGCGCACGTGGTGTTGTTGCGGCTTCGGCCGGTAATCATGCACAGGGCGTTGCGCTCGCTGCTCAAAAACTGGGTGTGGACGCCACGATTGTCATGCCCGTCACCACGCCCTCTATAAAGGTCGATGCCGTTAAGCGACGAGGCGCCAATGTGGTGCTTCAGGGTGACGCCTTTGACCAAGCCTCTGAATTCGCCAGTCGGCTTGTGGTGGAACGCGGTGCGACCTATCTTCACCCCTTTGACGACCCCGATGTCATTGCGGGTCAAGGCACGGTGGGTCTTGAGGTCTCTCGTCAATTACCAAGCCCTGCGGATTATGTATTTATTCCCTGCGGAGGCGGCGGTCTTTTGTCGGGCATGGCGGTGTTTCTCAAACACGTCTGGCCCGAGGTTACTGTCATTGGTGTTGAGCCTGCGGATGCGGCTTGTGCGCTAGCCGCGCGTCAAAATAGTGAGCGTGTGACCTTGGATTCGGTGGGGTTGTTTGCCGATGGCTGCGCCGTTGCAAGGGTGGGGAAAGAGACGCATCGCGTTATTGAGCAATACGTGGATGACATCATTACTGCAAGTACCGATGAGATGTGCGCCGCAGTTAAAGATATCTTTGAAGACACTCGCGCAATTGCTGAGCCGGCTGGCGCGCTTGCGATCGCGGGTATGAAGACCTACTTGGCCGAGCATGACCTAACAGGAAAACGGGTCGTTGCTGTCCTTAGCGGCGCCAATACTAATTTTGACCGGCTGCGCTACATTTCTGAGCGAACTGATATTGGTGAGCGACGCGAAGCTGTTTTGAGCGTCACGATCCCCGAAGAGCCGGGTGCGTTTAGAGCCTTCTGTCGGACGATCGGTAAACGCAATATCACAGAGTTCAATTATCGAGCGGGCAGCAATACAGATGCTCGCGTCTTTGTTGGTCTTACCGTCGTACCGCAAAGTCAGGATGTCACTGACTTAACTGGAAATCTTGAGCATCGTGGCTACAGCGTCGTGGACTTGACTGACAACGAAATGGCGAAGCTTCATGTACGGCATATGATTGGTGGTCAGTTGATCGCCACTGGGTCCAAGGAGCAGGTGTTTCGCGTTGAATTCCCCGAGCGGCCCGGCGCCCTCATGACGTTTCTTGACGCGTTGGGGTCGGAGTTCAATATTTCGATGTTCCACTACCGTAATCACGGCGCCGCTTATGGGCGAATCTTGGTTGGTTTTACCGGAGAGGAGGGCTTTGGTACGCGTTTGATTGCAACATTGAATGGCATTGGCTTCAGATATTGGGAAGAATCAGAAAATCCTGCGTATCGTGAATATTTAAAGCCGATTGATTTGTGAAAAATTACCATTATGATGGTGGCAACTCGCCATCTTTAGCGGGGAATGAGCGAAAGAACTCGCTGGGGGCGTTGTGGGGAATAGAAAGCCGGGGCTATTTACGGCCCTGTTAATGGGGTTTGTGGTTGTTATTACGGCAAGTGCGTTAACCGCACGCGAGGGTGACGCTACAGACAACTCAGGTCAGGTCTGGTCCCAAGAGTTAGACTGACGCGAGCGCCTATTGCGGTGGGTAAGGCCACCCCAAAACTTTAAAAAAAGAGCAGACCTTCTTCACTGAGAAAGCCGTCGAGCCTGACGTCGTAGTGATCCACCGGCACACTCTCTACTAACTGACACCCGAAACCGATGCCCAGCTTGAACCCGAGCGCTGACGTGAGTGCGCGATCGTAGTAGCCCTTGCCAAAGCCCAAGCGGTTGCCCTGGCCGTCACAGGCAGCGAGCGGCACCAAAAACAGATCAATTTCCTCAAGTGGTCGTTCAGGGGCGGAGTCCGGTGGTTGCATGACGTTCCCCGAGCCGGTTAGCAGAGGGGTGTCTTGGCTAAGCTCATGAAAACTCATTTGGAAGTCCGCCAGGGTTCGTGGAGCAACGAATCGGCGTGCATGTCCTGCGCGTTCCAACAGGGGTGAAACGTCGACCTCTGTTTTGAGTGGAATGTATGTTGCGATGGTGGACGCGGTTGAAAATGGCGCCCAGGCTTGAAGGGTATCGAGAATAATCTCGCTTTTCTCTCGCCGAGCTTGAGCTGACAGCGTTCGGCGCTCCTCAAGAATCTTGGCACGGATCGCAGTTTTCAGTTCCAGCATGGTGTGAAACGTCTCAAAAAAAAGGTCTGACCCAGAGTACCGCCGACGGTGTCGCCCTTGAACCGTAGCGGTTCAAGGTGGTGATCCCCATTCTGCATCAGGCGTCCCGGTCGCGCCGGGCTTGCACAACAGCAGAGGTGGACATCTCCGGGTGGTGCTTTATCGGCTCGAGGACTGACGGTCTAGCAAATACACCAGGTCAGAATGAAGTATAGCCGACTCTGGGCGTGTGGATTAAGAAATTTCGAATTGTCGCAGCTGAAATAAAGCCTCATCAATGCGACTGGTCATGCCCTTAATCTGTTCCTCTTGGGAATCATCGAGCTGCACACCTGATTGAAGCAGCAGCACCTGATGACTGAGATTAAGAGCAGCCATAATGGCCACTCGCTCGAGCCCGATGACCTTGCCGGTCGATCGAATGGCGCGCATCTGATCATCGAGATCGCGCGCGGCTTGCTGCAGTTCTTGTTCTTGTTCCGGTTCACAAGCGACTTGATAACTCTTGTCTAATATATCGATGCTCACCGTGTGCTGGCGCATTATTGGTTACTCTCCAGCGCTTTGAGTCGGCTGATTGACCGTTCGATATAATCGCCTGACTTCCTCTGCCGTTCGAGCAACTCGCGTTTTTCATGCTGAAGGTCAGTCAGGCGTTTTTTGAGGGCTTGGTTTTCTAACTTCAGTTCGGTGCTGAGGTCGATAAGGTCACCCACTTTAGATTCAAGTGTTTTAACAAGCTTATCTGACACTTAGATTGCACCCTCTTCCTGATTCGGCTTCACTATAGGTAAGCGGCCCATAAGGGTCAATCAAAGACACGCCTGGATGCTTGATAACGCACAGGCCAATAGAAGCGAAATAATCATGCTGGACTTGCTGGGCGCCTTCGAGGAAATGCCTGAATGGGAAGAAATAGCCGATCAATTATTTAATGCAGGACAGACACTAAATCCGTCTGAATTGCACGGGGCTTTAGTCGGTCTGATGGGTGCAGGGTTTGACCCCGATGACAGACACCATCTAGAGCAGACGCTCGTGTCGGTTGAGAAAGCCGTAGGGGTGCAACTGCAAGGAGAACTAGTAGAAATGGTGTCTCGCCTGAACTTATCCACAATGTCGGCCATCGTTGATACCGACTATGCGTTTAGATTGCTGATCCCGGATGATGATGACCCTATTGAGCAGCGGCTCAGGTCTTTCTCAAACTGGGTGACAGGTTTTATATCGGGCTTTACTGAAGGAATGACGGTGCGTAACGCAACCGGTGTGGCTATTCAGTCTGAAGTGGCCGATGTGCTAAAAGACTTTGCTGCTATCGCTCAGGTAGAGTCTGATCAAGTAGAGACTGAGGAAGCAGAGCGGGAGCTCGAAGAATTGTTAGACTACGTCCGCTTAGCCGCCGTCAGTATTGTGCAAGATGCGATAAATAATAGGGAGTCCGAGTCTTGAAAATAAGTAAGTCAGAATACGCCGCGAGAAGAAAGCGGTTGATGTCAGAGATGATGCCCAATAGCGTCGCCATTATTCCTGCTGCGAAAGAAGTGACACGAAGCAGAGATACCGATTACCCGTTTCGGCAGAACAGCGACTTTCTTTACTTGACCGGATTTCTGGAACCCGACGCGGTACTCGTCTTGCTGCCGGGCAGACGGCAGGGCCAAGTGTTGATGTTTTGCCGAGACCGCGATCCTGAACGCGAACTTTGGGATGGGTATCGGCAAGGGGCTGAAGGTGTGGTGGCGAACTTTGGGATGAATGACGCTTATCCGGTTGGCGACATCGATGACATTGCTCCGGGTCTTATTGAGGGGCGCTCAACGATTTATTATTCCATGGGACACGACGATGGTTTTGATCGACGGGTCCTAGGGTGGGTCAACCAAATTCGCGCTAAAGTACGAACCGGCGCAAAGCCCCCTGGTGATATTTCCGACCTCGCCTTTTTGCTTCATGAGCACCGCTTGATTAAATCGGACGCCGAAATGCGACTGATGCAGCGTGCCGCAGACATCAGCGCTCAAGCACATTGCAGAGCCATGCGTGAATGCAGTCCCGGACGATACGAGTATCACCTCGAATCAGCGATACAGCATGATTTTGCCGAACATGGTGCGCGTTTCGTTGCCTACAACTCTATTGTCGGCAGTGGGAAAAATGCCTGTTGCCTACATTACACCGACAACGATGCGAAAATGGTGGACGGTGACCTTGTTCTGATCGATGCCGGCTGTGAGTATCAAGGCTACGCGGCAGACATTACCCGGACGTTCCCCGTGAGCGGTCGTTTCAGTGAGGAGCAGCGTGCTATCTACAACGTGGTCTTGAAGTCTCAACGTGCGGCCATTGCAGCGACTAAGCCTGGGGCAAAATGGAATCGGCCTCACGACGTGACGGTGCAGGTCATCACCGAGGGTTTGGTTGAGTTAGGTCTTTTGAGCGGTGATGTTGAGGAGTTGATTGACGCGGGCGCGTACACCGACTTCTATATGCATCGTGCGGGTCACTGGTTGGGTCTTGATGTTCACGATGTTGGCGAATATCGGATCGACGGAAAGTGGCGGCCGCTTGAGCCCGGCATGGTCCTCACCATTGAGCCTGGGATCTACGTGGCGCAAGACAACAACAATGTTGACCCCAAGTGGCGCGGAATCGGTGTTCGAATCGAAGACGACGTCTTGGTGACCCAGGGCGGCTGCCATGTCCTGACATCAGGTGTCCCCAAAGACGCGGATGACATTGAAGCGCTAATGGCCGCTGTGTAGTGACCGATCAGCCCCACCTTGTCATTGTCGGCGGGGGTCTTGCGGGACTCTTGTTGGCGTCACGGGTTGGCGAGCGGCTAAACGGTCAATTGCAGGTCAGCCTTATCGAGCGCGCGTTTCCAAAGGCGCCTCAAGATTCGCTCGACACTCGTGCTACAGCGCTGAGCCGAAGCTCGAAAGAGCGCCTAGCGTCCTGGGGTTTTTGGCCTGATCTTGAGCCTTCTGCAAAGGCGATCAACGATATTCATGTCTCGCGTCAATCACGCTTTGGCAGCGCCCTACTGAGCGATGACGTTTTTCAGGGCGAACCGATGGGTTGGGTGATTGAAAATGCGCTCCTTCAGGCCTCACTGCTTGATCGCTGCAAGCGGGCAGAGGTTGACGTCATTGAAGGCCGGGAAGTGGTTGATTTTTCCGCTACCGTGAGCCGCCCAGAGCTGGTGCTTGATGACGGTCGGGAAATTAAAGCGGACCTTGTGATCATTGCTGACGGTGCAGAGTCGGCACTCCGTCAGTCGTTGGGTATTGGCGTGCATCGACGGGCCGCTGTGCAATACGCGATCGCCTTTAATTGCGAAACAGACGGTGAGGACCGCGCGGTGGCTTATGAACGTTTCACACACCAGGGCCCCTTGGCATTTCTACCTTTGCCAAGCAGTGGATCTTCAAGGCCGCGCTACAATGTGATCTGGTGTGCTCATCAAGACACGCAAGCACGACTGTTGCGATTAAACGACCGTGATTTCATGTCGGAATTACAGTCAATGATCGGTTGGCGAGTCGGTAAGGCAACGAAGATTGGGCAGCGTGCGGGTTGGCCACTTAGCGTGGTTATTAGTCGAGAGACGGTCCGTCATCGCTGTATTTTACTGGGTAATGCGGCGCATACAGTTCATCCCGTGGCGGGTCAGGGCTTTAATCTCTCTGTGAGAGATATCCATCGCTTAGACGGACTTATTCACCGTGAAATGTCCTGCGATGCACCGTTCGGTTCGCTGAAAAGACTGAGCAGCTTCGCGCTCGACAGCGCGTCTGACCATGAACAAACGATTTCTGCGACGACGCTTCTTTCTCAATTATTTGATACGCCATCACCGCTTATTGATGGGTTTGGCAGTGCTGCGTTGTCGCTACTGGACATGGCCCAGCCCGTGAAGCGCCGTGTTGCCGAGTTTGGGATGGGGAGACGGTAGTCATGGCGCGTCAGGACGTCGACATTGCCATAATTGGAGCTGGTGTCGTAGGGCTAGCCACTGCGCTGGCAATCGCACCCACGGGCTTGCGTATAGCCATTTTTGATGCGCAGAAAGAGCCAAACGAGCCGTCTGAAGAGCGAGCGTTAAATGCGTGGAGTCGCCGAGTAACGGCGTTAACACCCGCATCGATCAAGTTTTTAGAGTCGCTGGAGGTTTGGCAGAGCATCCATGCGACTCAGCGCGTCGGCGCTTATACCGACATGTGTGTCTGGGATGCCGAGGGCACGGGCTGTGTTCAATTTACCGCCGAAGAGTTAAGACTGAGAGAGCTCGGAAGCATTGTTGAGTCGTCGGTCACCGTCGATGCGCTGAAGCGGCGTGCGGCGTTAGTACCCAATATTCAGGTGTTTTGGGACACCCGGCTTGATGCGCTTTCAACGCATAGCGAGGGTGCGGAAATGGTGACCTCGTCGGGTGACGAAGTGGTTGCCTCTCTTACGATTGGCGCCGACGGCGGTCGATCGAAAAGTCGCGATTTTGCCGCCATGCGAACCCGGACATGGTCCTATCAGCAGCAAGCGATTGTGGCGACTGTCAGCGTTGAGCCTGATCACGCGGCGACCTGTTGGCAGGCATTTCTACCCTCAGGTCCGCTCGCTCTTTTGCCGCTTGCGGACCAAAACCTGTGCTCAATTGTCTGGTCACTCGATGAGACAGTGAGTCAAAAGTGGATTGATGCCGACGACGAGGCGTTTATCCAAGGGCTCAATGCCGCGTTGTCAGGGCGCGGTCCTCGGGTAACGGCCGTGAGTGATCGCCAAGCCTTTCCGTTGGTGCAATGCCACGCTGTGAATTATTTCAGTCACCGTTTTGTTCTGGTGGGTGATGCGGCGCATTCAATCCACCCGCTGGCAGGTCAGGGAATCAATCTGGGCTTGTCAGACGCTCGTGTGCTGGGCGGGGAGATTTGCCGTGCCTACGAACGGGGCGCCGACTGGGGTGCATCACAGGTATTGAGCCGCTACGAGCGTCAGCGTAAAGGCGATAATTTGAGCATGATGGCCGCAATGCAGGCGTTTAAGTGGGGTTTCGGCTCGACTGATACCGCGATGACGATGCTTCGCAACATGGGTCTGAACTCTGTGAATGCGCTTCCTCGAGTCAAAAAATGGTTTATCCAGCAAGCCGTTGGTGGGTAGTTTCTGAGTCGCATTGCGACCTACAGTGATGCAGTATTTACAGTTGAATTGTCGTTGCAGTAATTGCCAGATGCGCTGGCAGACACTACCCTTTCTACACCGTCATATTGAGGATTGATTGATGAGCCAGGCCCCATCTGAACTTTACTACGCAAAGACTCATGAGTGGGTGCGCCGCGAAGAGGACGGAACCGTTACCATAGGCATCACCGAGCATGCGCAGGATGCTCTGGGCGACGTGGTGTTTGTAGAGATGCCCGAGGTTGGTGATCAGATTGCTGCGGGTGATCAGGCGGGCGTAGTTGAGTCCGTCAAAGCCGCATCGGATATTTACGCGCCCATCAGTGGCGAAGTACTGGCCGCTAATGAAGCGCTTGAAGATTCTCCCGAGACAGTGAATTCAGATGCCTTCAATGATGGATGGTTTTTCAAGCTCCGAGTCGATGACCTCAGCGAACTCGAGGCATTGATGTCTGCAGAAGAGTATGAAGCGTTCTGTGATGATGAGGACTAATCTCGTAAAGAGATAATGTCCCAGCCGTTTCGCAGTGCTTCGCGCTTCAATCGGTCATCGGGGTCAACAGCGACAGGTTTATACACCGCTTGAAGCAGAGGCAAGTCATTGTGCGAGTCGGAGTAAAACACAGCGCCTTCCATCGATTGGCCCTGCGTCTCGCACCAGTCCTTTATTCGGATCACTTTGCCCTCGGCAAATGACGGTGTGCCGCTCGGTTTGCCTGTAAAATGCCCGTTTTTGATTTCTGCTTCGCAACCAATGAGGTGTTCCACGCCTAATCTATCTGCGATAGGGCGCGTCACCAGCGTGTTTGTAGCCGTAATAATGACGATCGTATCGCCGTTAATACGATGCTCCTGAATCAGATCAAAAGCGCGGTCGAGTAAAATCGGCTCGATGTGTTCTTTCACAAATATACGGTGCAGTGCGCTAAGCGACTCGGGCGTCATTCCCGCCATTGGGCCGAGAGCGAAGGACAAATACTCGTCAATGTCGAGTTGCCCTTCCTGGTACTGTCGGTAAAACAGCGCGTTCAGCGCTTTGTGTGTTTGTGGATCCACCAGGCCTTGGTTGACGAGAAAGTCTCCCCACAAATGATCTGAGTCTCCGGCAATCAGTGTGTTGTCTAGATCAAACAGCGCAAGCCCCATGACTAAGCCTTACCTTTGAGTTGTTTATCATTCGTTGTGAGCATGGTGGCCCGCGATGTGGGACACTACGGCTTATTGAGATTCTAGTATAGATGTGCAGACGCGCATCGCGAAAGGATGGGTGTGAGTACAGTAGACAAAGACCGCGTCATCGACGAGGCTGGTTTTAGGCCTAACGTTGGGATTGTCGTGACAAACCGTGATGGTCAGGTGCTGTGGGGAAAGCGAGTCAAAGGCAAGGACTCTTGGCAGTTCCCGCAAGGCGGCATTGATTCGAACGAAGACCCGCAAGAGGCGATGTTTAGAGAGCTTCGAGAGGAAATTGGTCTGTTACCCGAACACGTCACCGTCTTAGGCGTGACGAAGGGCTGGCTCCGTTATCGGCTCCCCGCGAAGTACGTCAGAAAAAATGAATCACCGATTTGTATTGGCCAGAAACAGAAGTGGTTTTTATTGCGTCTGGACGCGCCGGACGACGCGGTGCGGCTGGATATCGACAAAAAGCCCGAGTTCCGTGACTGGCAGTGGGTGAGCTACTGGTATCCCATTTCCTCAGTCGTGGATTTTAAGCAGCAAGTCTATCGTTCTGCACTGTCGGAGCTGGTGGGCTTTAATTTACCAAAGGCCAATACGAGACGTCGTCGTCGGAAACGCTGAAGGTGTGTGGTCTTTTCCCTAATGGTATGTGCTCGAGCGTGAAGCAAACTGATCAATGTCTCTATTTGAGTTAAGGAAGCGATGATTCATTACCCCCAAATCGATCCTGTTGCGCTTTCGCTGGGGCCGATTTCAATTTATTGGTACGGACTGACGTACGTCGGGGGCTTGATCTTTGCGTGGTGGCTAGGCAAGCGGCGTGCGCAGTTGGCGCAGTCGCCGGTCTCCGAGGAGCAAATTGACGATTTAATTTTTTACGCAGCCCTGGGTATTGTGGCGGGTGGACGAATTGGTTACGCCCTGTTTTATGGCGCGGGCTCGCTATGGGACGATCCCTTGAGAGTGTTTCGTTTGTGGGAAGGTGGTATGGCGTTCCACGGCGGTTTTTTGGGCGTCGTCATTGCTATGTGGTTGTTCTCTCGGCACCAGAAAATTGAGTTTGGAGCGCTCGTCGACTTTATTGCACCTTTAGCACCGGTGGGTTTGGCGCTGGGCCGTATTGGGAACTTTATCAACCAAGAGCTCTGGGGGCGGCCAGCGGATGTGCCCTGGGCCATGGTTTTCCCTGGAGATCCTTTGGGATTGGCCCGACATCCGTCTCAGCTATATCAGTTCGCGATGGAAGGGATACTCCTTTTCTTCGTGTTATTTTGGTACACACGGTCGCCGCGTCCTCATTGGTCAGCGGCGGGCCTTTTTCTTTTGGGTTACGGCCTGTTTCGATCATTCGCAGAGTTTTTCCGCGAGCCAGATGCACACATCGGTTTTGATGCATTGGGCTGGATGACGCGTGGACAATTATTGTCCCTGCCGATGATTGCTATCGGTGCCGCTATTATGATTTGGGCGTATCGCCGCGACGCGAAAAAATAGGACGTTTTGCATGCAGCAGTATTTGGATCTTTTGCGCGATATTCGGGACACGGGAGTGGACCGAGGTGACAGGACCGGCACAGGCACGCGGTCAGTATTTGGCCGCCAGTTACGCTTTGACTTGAACGACGGTTTTCCTGTCTTAACGACGAAGAAAGTGCACTTTAAAAGTGTCGTCAATGAGTTGATCTGGTTTTTAAGTGGCGACACCAACACCCAGTGGTTGCGTGAAAATGGCGTTTCTATTTGGGACGAATGGGCGACTGACGCGGGTGATTTGGGCCCTCTCTACGGCGCTCAGTGGGTCAAGTGGCCAACCCGAGACGGTGGCGAGATTAATCAAATTGATTACGTGCTTGAGTGCCTCAGGAGTCGTCCTGAGAGTCGACGCATTCTTTTCCACGCCTGGAACGTTGAGTATCTGCCGGATGAGGGCCTGTCGCCCCAGGAAAATGTAGAGGCGGGCCGCATGGCCTTGCCGCCGTGCCATTTGCTCTACCAGTTCTATGTTGCTAACGGCCGTCTTTCAGCGATGCTCTACATTCGCTCAAGCGACGCGTTTTTAGGCTTGCCGTTTAATATTGCTTCGGTCTCGCTCCTGGTTCATATGTTGTGCCAGCAAGTGGGCCTTGAGCCGGGCGAAGTGATCGTTACCATGGGCGACTGCCACCTTTACAGCAACCATGCCGAGCAAGTGGAGACTCAGCTTTTGCGGCATCCCAAGGAGCGGCCAAGTCTTCGCATCCTCCGCAAGCCAGAAAGCATCTACGATTACTGCTTTGAAGATTTTGAGCTTGTTGGATACGACCCCGAACCCAATATTTCGGCCCCTGTGGCAGTGTAGCCATGAGAGAGTCTGACTCATTACCGGTCTCCATTGTTGTGGCCGTCGCGGATAACGGTGTCATTGGGCGCGGCAATGCGTTGCCTTGGGACCTTCCCGACGATCTTCAGCACTTTAAGCGCACGACCATGGGTCGCCCGATTGTGATGGGGCGTAAAACGTTTGAGTCGATCGGTCGGCCGCTGCCGGGGCGCCTTAATATTATTTTAACGCGCGACCCGTCTTGGACGGCCCATGGTGTGTCTGTTGCATCATCGATAGAGCAGGCTATTGATCTTGCAGAGGGTCAGGCTTTTATTGACGGTGCTGACAGCGTCATGGTCATTGGTGGTGCGGAGGTTTATCGCCAAGCATTGCCCTTTGCCTCACGAGCGTTTGTTACTCGGGTCCATGGGCAGGTCGACGGCGATGCCTTTTTCGATCTCGACGCAATCGCGAGCTGGCGAGAGGTTGCTCGAGAGCAGGTCCCCGCTGGTGAGCGCAATAGCCATGACTTTTCCGTTATTCGGCTCGAAAACCCGGAATAGGCTCAATATTTATCGAATTAAGTCGGATTAACTTTCTAGAGGCGTTGCACTGCAACATTCTACGCTATAAAGTTTCAGTCCCGTTGATCCTAAGTCTATAAAAAGATCTGCGGCCGGACTTAAACCGTACCGACGAAAAACGGACCACTTGTGGACCACGGACTCTTTTGCGTGAGGAAATACGAATCCCATGACTAACACTCGGATTAAAACTCTTGTTGGCGTTGCGACTATCGTAGCCAGTTTCGTGGGTGGTGCAGCTTATGCCAAAGCTGACTCACTCGAAGATATTATGCAGGTTGGAATTGACCGCACCAAAGCCGCAGTTACGTCGCAGGGCAAGATCGATCGCTTAGCGGACGAGACACGCGACCTACTGGCCGATTACAAAACCGTGATGAAGCAGGTTGAAGGTCTTCGGGTCTACAACGCCCGCTTGGATCGCCAAATTGCGAATCAAGAGCGTCGTATTAGCGACATCGATCAGTCCATTTCAGATGCGGCGATTATTCAGCGTCAAATTCCGCCGCTAGTGACGCGAATGCTCGATGGCTTGGATCAGTTCATTGACCTGGACATGCCATTTGACCTGTCGACACGCAAGGGCAACATTGAAGCCGTGCGCGCCAATTTAGATCGCTCGGACGTGACCTCTGCTGAGGCGTTTCGCCAAATTCTAGAGCTGTACTCCATTGAGCTTCAGTACGGTCGCGGTATCGAAGCGTACTCAGACACCATCGCAGTTGATGGCGCCGAGCGTGAAGTGGATATGCTCCGCATTGGACGTGTCGCGTTGGTTGCTCAGACCACCGACGGTGCAGAAACGCGCGCATGGGACAACGAATCGCGTGCTTGGGAAACATTATCTTCAGCAGATTACTCTGCGGCCGTTCGTAAGGCCGTCCGCATTGCCAAAAAGCAGGCAACGATTGAACTTTTGAACATGCCTATCGCAGCTCCGGAGGCTAACTAAGATGAATGCTAAGTTTTTGAAAGCAACGACCTTTGTCATTGCAGGTTTGTTCGCAAGCATTGCAGTCGCGCAAGACGACGCAGCCGCTCCCGAAGTTCCGGCAGGTCCTACTCCGCAGGAAGTGGCCGCGCAGAACATGAGCGACCTTCTTGATCTGGTCAAGCAGGGCCGATCGCGGGCCGATGGTGAAAACCGTGCTCGCGAACAGCGATTTTCTCAAGATAAGTCAAATCAGCAGTCCGAGCTTAATCGTGCAGAGCGAGAGCGCACTGCAGAAGAGCGACGATCGGCGCGCCTTGAGAAGAAGTTTGAAGATAACGAGTTACTGATTGCCGCGAAGCAGGAGAAGCTTAAGGAGCGTTTAGGTACGCTTGGTGAGTTATTTGGGCACTTGACCGCGGCCTCTGGCGATCTAGCGTCAAATATTGAGGTGTCACTCGTCAGTTCAGAGTATCCGAACCGCGAAGGCTTTTTGAAGGACCTCATTGCGAAGATGACCGGCTCCGATCAGCTGCCTCAAATCGAAGAGATTGAGCGCGTGTGGTACGAGCTGCTTAACGAAATCACGCAGCAAGGTGTTGTTTCCCGATTCACTGCTGACGTTGCAACACCCTCGGGTGAAATCGCCAGCCGCGACGTGGTGCGTGTTGGCGCGTTTAACATCGTCGATGTGAACGGCAACTACCTGTCCTACGGGAATGACAAACTTGCTGAACTACCACGCCAGCCCGGCGGTAGCTCCGTTGCCGACGCAGCAGCCCTTGCTGATGCAACTGGCGGACTCAGTGCGTTCGGCATCGACCCTACAGGCCCCACTGGCGGCTCATTCCTTGCGGCAATCATTGACACGCCAACGCTCGAAGAGCGGTGGCATCAAGGTGGTTACGTCGGTTATGCAATTACTACCGTGGGCGCTTTTGCCTTCCTGTTGGCCATTGTTCGCGTCATCATGCTAACGATGATGGGTGCGGCGGTGAACAGCCAGCTTAAGTCAGGCGAAGCGAAAGCAAATAATCCGCTGGGTCGTGTGCTTCTGGTCAGCCAAGAAAATCCAAACATTGATACGGAGACGCTTGAGCTGAAGATGGCGGAAGCGGTACTTCGTGAGACGCCTAAGCTAGAATCCGGTTTGACTCTGCTGAAAATTATCGCAGCGGTTGCACCGCTCATGGGCCTACTCGGAACGGTCACGGGTATGATTATTACCTTCCAGGCCATCACGATCTTTGGCGCAGGTGATCCTAAGGCGATGGCCGGCGGTATCTCGAGCGCACTGATCACCACGGTTCTGGGTCTTTTGGTTGCGATTCCAACCGTACTGCTGCACACCGTTGTCAATGGTCGGGCTCAGAAGATCATGCACATTCTCAACGAGCAGGCGACGGGCATCGTTGCTGAGCGTGCTGAGGCTGCGGGTAATTAGTCGGTAAATCGGACGGAGTAACAGCCAATGGCAGAACTGCTCGATACCATCATGGCGTTTATGGACAAAGGCGGCAATGTTCTCTGGATCATTGCCACCCTCGTTTTCTTCATGTGGACACTGATTGTCGAGCGCTTCATTTATTTTTTGGGTGGAGGCTGGAAGTCAGATCGACTGACCGCTGTTGATGCCTGGGAAGATAGAGTAGAGCGCAAGTCTTGGAACGCGAAGCAAATCCGTTCAAAGCTACTCTCGGAAAGCCGCAGCGTTATTAACGACAACATGGCGCTAATCGCGACCTGTGTTGCCCTCTGCCCGTTGCTGGGTCTGTTGGGCACCGTCACGGGAATGATCGAAGTCTTTAACGTGATGGCGGTCACCGGTGGTGGCGACGCCAAGTCGATGGCGGGAGGCGTAGAGCGCTCAACCATTCCGACGATGGCGGGTATGGTCGCCGCGCTTTCAGGTTTGTTTGCCAATACGCAGCTCCAACGGATGGCGTTACGCGAGCAGCAGCTTCTTGAAGACCAATTGACATCAGACCACTGAGTGGCCAGTTGAGGATTTTTAAGTGAGAAAAATTGGAAAACCACAAGCTGAAGAGGGTGCAGAAATTGATCTGACACCCATGCTTGATGTCGTGTTTATTATGCTGATCTTCTTCATTGTTGTTGCCTCGTTTTTGAAGGAGGCGGGTATTGAGATTAATCGACCTGATGACAACCAGCCTCAGGACCCGAATGACTCGGTCAGTATTGTTGTCGAGATTTCCGCCGACAATCAGTTGTGGATGGAGAACCGCCGCGTCGATGTGCGCGCTGTGCGGGCAAATATTCAACGACTGTTGGCGGAAGACCCTGAGGCTCCTGTCACTATTAAGGTGAGCAAAGGAGCAACGTCGGGTGTCGTGGCGGACGTCGCAGATGCGGCACGAGAGGCCGGCCAATACAATGTAAGTTGGGCGACGGACAAGGGCTAAGGTATGAGTTTAAGAGATCAAGCCGGCAGGTCCGCTGGCGCACAAGAAGAAAGTCAGATCGATCTGACGCCCATGCTGGACGTCGTCTTTATTATGCTGATCTTCTTCATTGTGACTTCTTCTTTTGTGAAGGAGCCTGGTGTAGAGATCGACAAGCCCGGTGCAGGAACGACTGAGGCATGCCCCAATGGCACCATTATCTTTGCCGTAGATAACCAAGGCAAAATTCACTACAACAAAAACGAAATTAAGCTTGAGCGCGCTAACTTTTTTGCCAAGGCAGCGAAAGACGAGACACCAAGAGCGAATATCGTCATTCAGGCTGATGAGGAAAGCCCGGCATACGTGGTCGAGCAATTATTTGATACTTTGCGCAGTACATTTTCTGCGCCTCCCTGTGTTTCGACATTAGATGAGTAAGAGAATGCCAGCAACATTGCGATCAATCGTTGGAGCTGTTGTAGCGATTCCTATCGCTATCGGCCTGTTTTACGTCATGCAGAGCTTAGTCACGCGTGATTTTGAACAGGAAGACGTCAAGGCCAGAAAAATTGCCGATATCGTCGTTCCGGATAAGGTTATTGAAACCAACCTAAAAGAAGTGCTGCCAGAGAAGGTCGAAGATCCCGACGAGCCTCCGCCCGATATGGAGCCTTTGGATTTCGACACGGACCTTGATATGAGCACGGCGAATATGGCACCGACGGTTGCGATGAATGTCAGCATCAATGCGTCTGGACTGTCCTCTGGGGACGGCGAGTATTTGCCAATTGTAAAAGTTGCGCCGATTTATCCACGTCGTGCGCAGACTCGCGGTATCACCGGCTTTTGCATTGTCACGTACACCGTGACAACAACCGGTGCGATTCGCGATCCGTACGTGGCTAGCGAAACTGATTGCTCGCCCAAGGGTATTTTTGAACGCGCATCGGTCAAAGCGGCACTTAAGTTTAAGTACAAGCCTCGGGTCGTCGACGGAGAGCCGATTGAAGTTGCGGGTGTGCAAAACAAATTCACTTACGAGCTCGAGGGAGGTCGTCGCTAATGGCTTCATTGCTGAAGTTCTTCCGGCACACAGTTATCACCACCTTTATGGCGGTGTCTGTTGTTGCGGTATTGGTGGTTGCTGATCAAGCCGCAGATCTGAGGCTGGTAGCAGACGCGTCGGCTCAAGATGCGCCTAAAAAGAAAGAACGTGAAACGCGAAAAACACCGGCGCTTAGGAATAATATTTACGAGAAGCTGGCCGAAGCTCAGGTGTTTGCGGAAGCGCAGCAGTTCGCTGAAGCTGAAGAAGTGCTCAATGAGATGCTGGACGCCACCAGCAAGAAAAGTAAGCTCAACAAGTATGAGCTCGCAAATGTTTACAACACGTACGCTTACCTTCGTTATGCCGTCGAAGACTACACCGGAGCCCTGAACTACTACCGAAAGGTCATAGACCAGCGTCCTGAAATTCCGCTGGCGCTTGAGATTGGTACGCTGTACACCGTCGCGCAGTTATATTTTCTGCAGGAAGAGTGGCAAAAAGGCATCGATACTCTTAATCAGTGGATGGCGGCCAGTGATAATCCAAGTACGAACGCCTATGTGTTACTTGCAAACGGTTATTACCAGTTAAAAGATTACGATAAGAGCCTGTTTAATATAGAAACAGCGATTGAGCGTGATCAGGCCGCGGGGAAGTTACCGAAGGAGCAGTGGTACAACTTAGCGCGATTTATCTATTTCGATCGAGACCAATACCGCAAGGCGCTCGATATTCTCGATATCCTCATCATGTACTACCCTAAAAAGTCGTACTGGCTTCAGGCGTCTGCGCTTTACAGCGAGTTAGGCGACGAACCTCGACAGCTCGCAATGCTCGAAGTCTCTTACGAGCAAGGCTTGCTCGATCGGAGTCAGGATATTGTCAATCTTGCATCAATGTACTTGAACGCTGAGGTCCCTTACTGGGGTGCCAAAGCCATGGATACTGGGTTCAGCGATGGGATCGTCGAAGAGGAGTCCAAAAACTACGAACTGGCAGGCGCCGCGTGGCGACAGGCTCAGGAAGTTGACAAGAGTCTGCCAATGCTAGAAGCAGCTGCTTCGACCTCTGAAAAAGGTGAGCTTTACGCGCGATTGGGCAACGTTTACCTCGACGTCGACAAGAATAAGCAAGCGGTTGAGGCGTTAAAGAAAGGTTTAGACAAGGGCGGGATTAAACGCCCAGACCAAGCGCGGCTCGCACTCGGCATGGCCTATTTCAACTTGGGTGAGTTTAATGCCGCACGTCGGGCGTTTCGTGATGCGCGAAAGGACAAGCGGGCCCGCAGCTACGCGGATCAGTGGCTCAAGTACATTACCAGCGAAGAGCGCCGCCTTGAGGAGCTTGCAAAAGATCTTGGGTGAATGTCTTAGAGATGTACAAAAAGAAAAGGCCGCTTAAAAAGCGGCCTTTTTTTTAGAGGGAAAAGAAATTTAAACAGGAACTACGTTCTCTGCTTGTGGTCCTTTTTGGCCAGCTGTGACTGTGAATTCGACTTTTTGACCATCGGCTAAAGTTTTGAAGCCATCGCCGTTAATCGCGCTGAAGTGAACAAACACGTCGGGTCCGCCTTCTTGCTCAATAAAACCGAAACCTTTGGTTTCATTAAACCACTTAACGGTACCTGTAACTGTAGACATACTGTTTTACCTATCGTTTAAAAATGTAACAGTGCATAACGCACTAACTCGGCCAGAAGTTACAAAACAACCTCTGAGCGGACTGACACTATAGGGGCTCAAGAGCCTCACGTCTAATGAACCTTTTATGGCGTTGTCACTTTTTAACCTATTGACAATAGTTTTATGGAGTTTGTGGCGCCTGCTTTTCCAATTAACGTCCCCATGGTCATGAGGATATGGTCGCCTTTCGTAATAAACCCGGCATCGCTTAAGAACTCCATCGTACGTGACTCGATGTCTTGAGGATCGAATGCCGTAATGTCAAAGTAAAGCGGTATGACCCCTCGGCACAGCGCCAGGCGCTGTAGCGTTTCAGCGTTGCGGCTCAGTGCAAATATGGGCAGGCCCGAACTCAGCCGTGACATTAAGGTCGGGGTACTCCCAACCTCCGTGTGAGTTGCGATACCCCGCACTCCTGGGAAGTGATTGGCGCCGTACATCGCAGACAGCGCAATGGTCTCTTGCGGCGATCTAAATTCGCGATCTTGTCGGTAGCGCGACTTGCGTGCTATCGGATGGCTCTCTGCGCCGACGGCTGCGTTGGCCATCGCGCGGACCACCTCAACAGGGTAGGAGCCGACGGCCGTTTCTGCAGACAACATAACAGCGTCCGTACCATCCAGAACGGCGTTAGCCACATCAAATACTTCGGCACGCGTGGGCATGGAGTTGCTGATCATTGACTCCATCATTTGTGTCGCGGTGATGACCATTCGGTCTCGCTTACGGGTTCTGGAGATCAGGTCTTTCTGAATACCAATCAGCTCAGCATCGCCAACCTCAATACCTAAGTCACCGCGTGCCACCATAACGCCCTCGCAGGCGTCGATAATACTGTCGAGTAGGTCGTTATCAGCCACCACTTCGGCGCGCTCAATCTTAGCGATGATCGCCGCAGTAATCCCAGCGTCCGTCAACAGCGCGCGTGCCTCTTCGATATCGGCGACCGACGCGACAAAGGATACCGCCACAAAATCGGGTTTGATGACCTCCATAGCACGGATGTCTGCTTTGTCTTTCTCGGTGAGCGCAGGCGCAGCGATGCCGCCACCAAGCTTGTTAACCCCTTTTCGTGAGCTCAACTTGCCACCCACAAGGACTGTACAATCGATGTCGGTAGCCGTTGCACTATCGACGCGCAACCGCATTTTTCCGTCATCTAAGAGGAGTATGTCGTCGACGGCCACGCTCTTGGGTAGATCTTGATATTCAATACCGACGCCTGAGGCGTCACCACTTTCGGAGTCAATCGAGAGGCTTAGCCGAAATGCGTCGCCCGCGGTCAGATCCACCTGACCGTGTGCGAAGCTAGCAACGCGTATTTTGGGTCCTTGGAGGTCTGCAAGGACGCCCACATAGCGGTCTTGGTGCCGCGCTTGTTTCCGAATTATGTGAGCGACACGTTGATGGTGCTCTGATGAGCCATGGCTGAAATTTAATCGGAAAACGTCGACGCCAGCGGCGATGAGACGACCAATCATCTCTTCGCTGTCGCTACCAGGGCCAACTGTGGCTACGATTTTTGTTCTGCGGTGTACGCGGTGGGCGTCATTTAACACTAAGATTATTTCCCCAAAAGTTGAAGTAGCGCTCGTGTTTGATCTGGAAAGTCTGAAAAAGCGCCGTCGACACCTAAGTCGATGAAGAGCTTTTTGTGAAGTGAGGCGAAGTTTACACCGGGTAAAGATTCGGAATCTGCACGTAGCGTGTAGGGATGTAAAAAAAGACCAAGCTTTTTTGCTGCTTTGAGCATTTCGCTAGGTGCGCCGTCGTCATCTTCGAGAAGACTGACGTCTGGGCCGATACCGTGCGCATACTGGGCGATCTGGTGAATACCCTCTGACGTGTGCATCATCTGGACATCGCCACGCATACCGAGGATGGTTTCCGTCAAAATCAGTTGCACCCTGGGGCCGTTGAAGATGCCGTCGGATTGAACGCGTTTGAGTGTTACGGGATCGAAGCACTGAATCACTGTTTCAGGGTTGTCGCCCAGTCGGTCGTACTCTCTCAGTACTTGCAATACCGATGCGTAGAGATCGGCGCCCTCAGACTCGTGAAATTCGGGTCGCTTTAATTCGATATAAAGTCCTGCGCACTTTCCTGTGTTGGCGTTCAGAGCGTCGACTAACTCGATTTCCTCCGCCAGAGTAGGGACCTCGAAGTGAACCCCTTCACCGCTGTACCGGCCTGAAAAAATGGCTTTCCCACTGAGGTCCGTTCGCTCATGCGCCGTCAGCTGTTTTATTTCGGCAAGTGTAAAATCGATGGCATAAAAGAGACCATCGTCTCGTTGCCTGCCTTCAAAGAGAGACGCAACATTGGTTGTGAGTTCTAAGGTGACGTCATGGAGCACTATTGGAATGCCGTCTGCGGTGAGCACGACGTCTTGTTCGAGGTAGTCAGCGCCCTGCTGATGCGCCAATTCGACTGCTTGGAGGGTGTGCTCGGGTAAATAACCACAGGCCCCTCGATGTGCAATAACCGCTGGATTTGCCATTGTCGACATGTCGAGACTCACTCCCTCACCCGGTCAAGACGCAGACAGCACTCGTTTATTGAGCCGGATGTCTCGCCTTTTTATATCGATGCTTGCTATTGTCTTTGGCGCACAGTTTACGCGCTTTAACGGGGTTGTCGTTGGTTTCTTGACCATCAGCCCTATCGTTCCCCGCGCTTTGGGTTGCAATGGGACGCGCGTTGACCGCACGGTATCGCGATATGAAACGGGGCTGGGGTTTTCGAAATAAACCCTGTATTTTTCCAGCTTAAGTGTTCAGTAACCTTGGGCGTTGTTTGAGCCACGCTGGTGTTAAATTAATTGGAGATTGTTAGGTGAGTGATCGTCCGGCTAGCCAAAGAGCATCAAACCCGCCGCTGGGTTATTCGAAAGAGTGCCACTTAACCGAGGCTAAGCAAATTCGGTTGGTTGCGGAGTTTCATGCGAATCGCATTCGGCCCAGCCGCATCGCCTACCGATTAGGTATTGATATTGCGTTGATTGACGCCTTAATTGGGGGTGACTATCAACCTCAATTTTTTAATGAGCAGCTGGTGTCGGCGCAAAAACGCCGACGTGATCACCGCGTCCGTTCGTCTGAGCGTCTGCGTGGACAAGCAGCCTATGAAATTAGAGCTAAAGCACAACGTGATTTTGACGCGTCGCTCGCACAGCTTTAAGCACAGTTCGAATAACACGAATAACAGGGAGACCCTATGACTGGATTAGAGCGTTGGCATCATGTGATGCGCGAGGGCGATATGAACACCCTTTACGACCTCCTGCACCCTGATTGTGTATTTTTGTCGCCCGTGGTCCACACGCCTCAGGTGGGACGCGACATTACCTACGCGTACCTGCGTGCTGCCAATAAGGCCCTCTCCGAAGACTTCCAATACGTTCGTGAAGTGACTCAAGAAAACCACGCCATTTTAGAGTTTACGGTCATGGTTGATGGTGTTTTTGTAAACGGCGTAGATATGATTACCTTTGAAGGCGATCAGATCATTGAGTTCAAAGTGATGGTTCGCCCTCTAAAGGCTGTTAATGCTGTTTGGAAGCAAATGGCGGAGATGCTTGAATCGCTGAAAAAAGCAGGTTGAAGAGTCGTGCGCTGATGTTAAAAAAAGGGGTTGTCCTCAGTTAGGACAACCCCTTTTTTGTTGCTCAGATAGTATTGCGTATCAGAAGGAAACGCTGGCCTTTACACCCAGATTGCGACCGGCAAGCGGCACTTCATTTTTAACAAACGAAGTGTGGCTGCGAGCGACTTCATCGGTTAAGTTTCGCCCAAATGCACTGATTGTCAGGACGGCTTCGTCACCTAGATCGATACTGTGTGACAAGCGTGCATTAACTAACGTGTATCCTGATGTCGGTGTTTCAAAACTGCTGACTGAGTTTTGGCTACCCACGTCCTGGAGCTCCAGCATGGCGCGCGACAAACCTCGGCGGTAGTCCACAGCCAATACGTTTCTTGACGGTGTAACGCGAGGCACGCTACCGCCTCGTGCGAAGTCGGCTTTAACCTGATCGCGTTGGAGACGAACTTCGAGCTCGCCACCAGCCACATTAAAACGTCGTCCGATCTCTATTTCGTAGCCACTGAAGGTCGCATCATTTTGCATGTACTCGGCAAGCATGAGGTCACCGTGCTCGACATGCTCTTCCTCGTGATCGTCGTCGCCTGCCTCATGCTCCTCGTGCTCTTCTTCAGATTCATCCCGTAAATAAATGTAGTTGTCGACATCGTTTCGGTAGATTGACGCGTTTGCGAACCAGGTGTTGTCGTCGTAGCGAAGATTGAAGTCAAGGTTGTTGGATCGCTCCATATCGAGGTTAGCGTCACCCACTTCATAACGGGCCACCGCTAAGTGCTCACCGTTCATGAACAACTCCATGGCAGACGGTGTTCGATTGACCAGCGCGATGTTAAGCGATGCGTGCAGAGAATCGGTCAGTTCACGACCGATCGTGACCGCGCCACTAAGCGACTGATCTTTGAAGGTAAAGGACTCGAGTTCAAAGCTACCGTGTTCATCATGGTGCTCCTCCTCCCCCTCATGCTCCTCGTCGTCGTGGTGCTCTTCTTCGTCTTCATGCTCGTCGTCATGATGCATCTCGCGAATCATCCCCTCTCGCTCAACATCGTCCCAGCGGGCACCAAAGTCGATATCAAACCCTGCGGTTTTGAAACCCGCAAACGCGCCGAGCGTCGTCTCACTCGACTTAACCGGCTCCATAAAGGCTTCTTCGCCGATGACAGCAACTTTCTCTGTGACTTGGTTCAGGACGATGCGCCGCGGGTGCTCTGCGTCACCCAAGTTAAAAACCATTTGCACTTCGGTCGAGTCGTTGGTGAATAAAGTGGGTTCTTCGGAGTGACCTTCGTGCTCATCCTCATGTTCGTCTTCATGTTCGCCCTCTTCATGCGCCTCTTCCGCATGCTGTTCAAAGAGCGTGTAGTTTGTATCTCGGACGCTAAACTGGATGCTGTTAAGAAGGGCGCCGTTCAGATTGAGCTGACCTTCGAGGGTAATAACCTCGGAGTCTGTTTTAGAGACAATGCGCTCACCCTCGTGCTCGTCATGACCTTCCTCACCTTCGTGGTCTTCGCCCTCGTGATCGTCATCATGATCTTCACCCTCGTGCTCCTCACCCTCATGGCCCTCTTCATGACCACCGTGTTCTCCGTGGAAAGGAATACCGTAGGTGTAACTAAGGTCTTGATAAGAGGCGCCAACATAACCCCAGTCGCCCGTCTTTGAGAGTCCAAATCGATGGGCCTTGGTCTCGAAGTCTGAGTTCGCAAGCGTGCCCATATCCTCGTCGTGCTCGTCGTGCTCGTCGTGCTCGTCGTGCTCGTCGTGCTCGTCCTCATCATCATGTTCGTCGTGCTCTTCATCGTGAAGCACTGCGCCGCTGGGTATCTCGTAATCTTGTGCGTCAAACCCACTAAAGCTGTAGCTGAGGTTAAAGCCGGCAATATTCTGTTTTAGGGCCGCGGTAAATCCTTCGCCTTTATTACCGGTTTGCTGTTCGGCAGACAGGGTGACTAAAGGTTCCTCAATATCGGTCCGCGCGATTGCGTTATCGACGATATTGATGATTCCGCCACTGGCACCGTTACTGTGTAGCAGCGCTGCAGCACCGCGGACGATCTCGATTTGCTCAATGTTGCTCAGGTCCAGGTCGACGGGGTGATCCGGTCCAACACCTGAAACGTCCCTGACGACCATGTTGTTTTGCAAGACCTTAACCCGGTTGCCAGACATACCGCGTATGACAGGTTGTCCCACTGCAGGACCAAAATTATTCGATGAAACACCGAGCGTGGTGCTTAAGTGTTCGCCCAGAGATTGGCTGAGATTTTGAGTGATGTTATCACCTGAAATGACCTCAACCGAGCTCTCATTTTGTCCTTGAACTTGGTGTGTGAAGGATGATGTAACGACGATTTCTTCTAACGTCGTCTCTTGTGAAAACGCGAGTGGTGCGAATATAAGCGCCATCGCTGAATAGGCAAAACGTGCCATAAACTAGCTCCTAGTCAATAAATGAATCAAAGAAAACAGATTTGATTCAGAGACGTGGCGGAGCTCTACTCGAATAGTTGTTAAACGCTGGCGCGACGGGACAGACAGGTCTATCGCCAATTGTTACCCGTGCGGTGTGCTTTGGGACTGTTGTGTTCGATGACGCATCTGCCGCGGAAACGACATTACAGCCGTAACATTCCACGAGCTCATGTGCGCTATCCGGAGCTAGTTCATGGGTTGAGGCGTGCGCAAACGACCCGACCACCAATAAGGCGGCCAGCAATGTCGAAATAAGCAGTCTCAGTTTCAATGAGGTGTCCCTTGCTCTGTTGGCTTGGCTTCGGCGCCAAGATATGACGAAAATGCGACGCCGTTATATCCTGTCCAACGTACCAATAAGTTAGTGTAAACGAATATTTAGTCAATACACGACGATTTATCCCGTAATTGTGTAGGCTAGCGGCCTTTGATCAGTGAGAAGTCGATGCAACGAGTAGTGGTAGGAATTAGCGGCGCCTCCGGCGTTATCTATGGGGTGAGGGCGCTGGAGATGCTCTCGGAGCTGGGTGTTGAAAGTCACTTGGTACTCTCAAAGTCAGCAGAGCTGACCATTCACTACGAGCTTGATCGCTCGGTGGCTGAGGTCAAGGCGTTGGCATCAGAGGTCCACTCTGTCCGTAATGTCGGCGCGTCGATTGCCAGTGGCTCCTTTAAAAGTTTGGGGATGCTCATCGCGCCCTGCTCTATTCGCACTCTTGGCGAAATTACGTCTGGTGTCACCAGTTCCTTGCTCACTCGATCGGCCGATGTCGCGTTAAAGGAGCGGCGCAGACTGATTTTGATGGTGCGCGAAACCCCCTTTCACCTTGGGCACCTGCAGAATATGGTCACCGCGACACAAATGGGCGCGGTGATTGCGCCGCCCCTGCCCGCTTTTTACGCGAATCCGAAGACGATCGACGATATTGTAGATCACAGTGTGGGTCGAGCACTGGACCTGTTTGACTTAGACGCACCGAATACGCATCGCTGGACTGAGAGTTAATGATCGAGCCCCAGCCTAAACGGCACAGTCCGCTTATTTGGCTGGTCTTTCTTGTCATTGTCATTGATTTAATAGGCTTTGGTCTGGTGATTCCTTTGCTGCCTTTCATGGCACCGGCCTTGGGTGGGGACTCTTCAGACATCGCCTTTATCATGATCACCTATGCAATTGGTGCGGCACTGATCGCACCTTTGTGGGGAAGATTTTCCGATCGAGCGGGTCGTCGTCAGGCGCTCGTCTTAGCGCTGGTGTGCAGTTGCGCGGCCTACGTGGTCACGGCGCTCGCCGACACGCTTTGGCAGGTGTACTTAGGGCGTGCACTATCGGGTTTAGCCGCGGGCAGCTTGCCTGTTGCAACGGCATTGATGGCAGATCTCAGTCCACCCGAGCGGCGGGCAAAAGCCATGGGATTGGTCGGAACAGCCTTTGGTCTGGGACTGATCGCGGGTCCCGTGTTGGGGGGGCTGCTGACTGGCGATTCGCAAAGCTTTGCTCTTCCTTTCTATACGGCGGCGGTGATGTCATTGGTGGCGGCGGCCTTTGCACAGACGCTGCTGCCGCCGCAGATGGTGAAGTCGGTCGGCCCTCGGCCTGAGTCGGCAGTTACCCAATCGTCTGTTTCGGTCCTTGGCCCTCGGCGCAATAAGCTGCTGCTGATGCAGTACGTTACGCACACGTGTTCGGTGAGTGCCATTATTTATCTTTTTCCGTTGTGGGTGGCCTACGCGTTTGAGTGGGGACCTAAGGAAGTGGGTTACTTTTTCGGCGTGGTGGGTGTAGCCATGATCATGCTGCAAGGTGGCCTTCTCGCCTTACTGACGAAGCTCTTTGGCCATCTTAATGTTTTGCGGGTGGGTTCGGTGATCTTTGCTTTATCACTGTTTGTTGTCGCGGTTTCGGAAACCACACGCTGGATGCCGTTAATGATCTTGCTCGCGTTTTCCGGTTCGACCGTTTGTCTGCCTTTGTTGAATGCGATTTCCTCCGAAATTGTTGAAGCAAATTACCGAGGGCGGATGATGGGGATGACGGCCTCTGCCTCATCGATAGGCCGGATCGTTGGCCCCTTGTTTGCCGCGGGTCTGCTCAGTTCTCAAGGGTTCAGTATTGCGTGGTTGGGCAGCGCCTTGATGGTACTGCTTTTGGTGTTCTGGTCGTTTACGGCTGCCCGTCAGTTCAAGCAGTTGGAGTTAAGCTAAGATGAAGTTGGTTGTGACGTTTCCGGTTCCCCAAGCGGCGAAAGAATTGCTGTCTCAACATGCGGAACTGCAGTGTTGGGATGTTGAGGACGCTATTCCGGCGGAATTACTGACCGAGTGGTTGAGCAATGCCGATGGGGTGCTGACGACGCTCACCTGCCCTTTGGGTGCCGGTGTTTTGGCGAATGCGGCGCAGCTCAAGGTTATTTCGACGGTGTCGGTTGGCGTCGACCACATCGATCTTGATGCGGCTGCAAGACACGGCATTTTAGTTGGCCATACCCCCAACGTCCTGACTGACAGCACTGCCGATTTGGCTTTGGGTCTGATGTTGGCGGTTGGACGGCGCATTGCGGAAGGTGATGCCCTTATTCGAGCGGGCGCGTGGAGCGAGGGCTGGAAGCCCAATCTTCTACTGGGCACTGATCTGAGTGGCGCAACGGTAGGACTGGTCGGAATGGGTCCCATCGGTCAGGCCGTGGCGAAGCGATTGCATGGTTTTGGCTGTCGTATCTTGGCCTGGAATAGGAGTCAACGTACGGTTGAAGGCGTCGAATTTGTTGACCTCGATACACTGTTCGCCGCCTCTGATATTGTTTCTTTGCACACGGCCCTGACCGCTGAAACACAAGGTATGGTGGGTCGTTCTCAGCTCTCGCAAATGAAGGATGGCGCTATTCTGATCAATACCGCGCGCGGCGCGCTGGTTGATGAGGCGGCCTTGAGTGACGAGTTACGGACAGGACGGCTGCGCGCAGGGCTCGACGTTTACACCGAAGAACCCTTGCCCAATACCAGCGCGTTGAGAGGACTCCCGGGCTGTGTTGTGTTGCCGCACGTTGGAAGTGCGACTCAGCGGACACGCCAGGCTATGTTCCAGCTTGCGCTGGCGAACCTCGTGGCAGGTGTCACCGACTCCGAGCTGCCTGCAGCTGTTAAGCTCTGATTGCATCATCTAGGGGAAAAAGAGCAGTTTTATAATCATACCGATAATGGCGAGCGTCAGTACTTTCCGAATCAGCGTCTCTCCATGAGACAAGGTCAGCTTTGCGCCCACGATACCGCCTGCAATGTTTCCAATCCCTGCGATGGCGCCGACGAGCCAAAGCACTTCACTGGTCGCGGCGAATACGAACACAGCGAGCAGCGTATAGGTAAAAATAATAAAGACTTTGAGGATGTTGGTGTTCACTAAGCTCAGGCCAATGACGCGATGCATAATGGGCAGCACCACAAACCCCATACCTATTTGAATAAACCCCCCCCAAAACCCCGCAGCAGCCATTAATACATGCCCCAGAGCAAGGTTTTGAGGCTGATCTTCATGGCTGCCCACTTTTTTCGCTTGAGGCGCCTGCATCAGAATTAAGACGGCAACCATTACGATCGCCAATAGTCCTTCGAATTGCTCGTTATTGAGCTTGGTACTGAGCCAGGCCCCTAAAATCGCTGGAGGAATAGCGACTAACGTTAACGTGAGACACAGTTTAGCGTGTGGAATGCCGTGTTTTAGGTAGGTCACCATGGCCGACGCGTTATGTGCAACGATCGTAATGCGGTTAGTGCCATTGGCGACCGGGCCCGGCATGCCTAAAAACATCATGATAGGTACGGTCAGAATAGACCCGCCACCCGCCATGACATTGACAAGCCCTGCGCCGAAACCCGCAACGACAAGGATGGCGATTTCCCACCAGACTAAATCCATCATGCGTCGGGCGTTCTCATGGTCACAAACTCTTCTGCTGCGGTTGGATGAATACCAATGGTGCTGTCAAAGTGTGCTTTGGTAGCGCCCGCTTTCATCGCAACCGCCATCCCTTGGCAGATCTCGCCTGCATCGGGTCCAACCATGTGTAGACCAATGACGCGGTCTGACGCGGTATCAACAATAAGCTTCATTAACGTGCGCTCGTCACGGCCACTGAGCGTGTGCTTCATGGGCCTGAACTCGGACCGAAACACACTCACGCTTAGACCTTGTTCCGCCGCAGCCTCCTCGGTGAGTCCTACGGTGCCGATATTGGGTTGGCAGAACACGGCAGTCGGTATGACGTCATAGTCCATAACACGAGGCTCGTTACCAAACTGTGTGTGAGCAAAGACCATCGCTTGCGCAATCGCAACCGGTGTCAGCTGCGGACCGCCGGTCATATCGCCCAAGGCAAAGATGCTGGGTTCGTCAGTTTGGAAGTCACGATTAACCTGCACATAACCGCGAGTGTTTAGTGCAACCTGTGTTGACTCGAGCCCCAAGCCGTCAATATTGGGATGACGCCCAGTCGCACACAGCACAGTATCGGCGGTGAGCGTGGTGCCGTCAGTGAGTGTCGCTTCAATGCCGTCTGATACTCGCTGTAGCGACGCCACGTTCAGGTTGAAGCGAAGATCAACGCCTGTTTTTTGAATTTCCTGAGCGGCGAAGCGACGAACATCGCCGTCAAAGCCACGCATGAACAGCTCGCCCCGGTAAAGCTGTGTGACCTGCGACCCTAAGCCATTAAAGATGCCCGCAAACTCGGTAGCGATGTAGCCACCGCCAATCACCAGGAGCCGACTGGGGAAGGTTTCAAGATCAAAGATTTCGTTCGACGTAATGGCCAGCTCGCTGCCCGAAAAGTCGGGCTTGGTTGGCCACGATCCCGTGGCGAGTAAAATGCGCTCTGCCCGGTACTCAACCCCGTCGACATCGACAGTGTTAGGCCCCACCACTCTTGCCCGGCCGTCGAGCACCGTTGCTCCTGACCCATCGAGTAAGCGCTCGTAAATGCTATTAAGACGGCTAATTTCTCGCGATTTGTTGTCGCGCAGCGTCGGCCAATCAAACGTGGCGTCAGTCACGCGCCACCCAAACCCCGAGGCGTCTTGGAACGCTTTGCCAAATTCACTGCCGTAAACGTAGAGCTTCTTAGGGACACAGCCCACGTTGACGCAGGTTCCACCGAGGTAGAGGTCCTCTGCCACAAAGACTTTTGCGCCTAAACTCGCAGCGACTCGGGAAGCTCGGACGCCACCCGAACCGGCACCGATGACAAATAGATCGCAACTGGTATCCTTACGACTTTCCGGCATGTTGAGTCCTCCACGTTGATGGTCAGCGTCTTGCGTGTCTCGGCTTATCGATGAATCCAATGCAGACTCATTTCATGACTATTGTACCGCGATACCTCGATCAATCTGCTGATTGGTCGCTATCAGTGAAATTCTCTTTTTGTTTCCTAGTGACGCTCTTGTTTTCTGTCGAGGCGAGTGCGATCACCAATGCGCGTGTGATTCTGCACGACGGTTCGGTGATTTTTGCAAATATCGTCGATTACCGAGTTGATCAACTGACGCTCGATACGAGTTTTAGCAGTGAGCTGAAGATCGACGCGACGCTTGTCAGAGACATTGAAGCATCGCCAGATGATCGATCTTTGTCATCACTGCTTCTGAAAGACGGTCGCCGTGTTGAGGCCGCTCCGCTCATTGTGACTGGTGGAATTTTGGCATTGTCCGATGGCGAGGTGATTAAGCTTACAGACATCGATAAGTTGAACCCGGAGCCTTGGGAAATGGGTCAGGGCTACGCCTGGGAGGGCCTGGCCTCAGCGGCATTCACTGTGGCCCGCGGTAATACCGACTCTGACCAATTGGACGTAGCCATTAACACGCAGTTCGACAGTACTCGCGACCGTTTCACGTTGCGCGCAAGCATCGAGCAGGACCAAGCGAGCGTGGTCGTATCAAGCGACGCCGAAGCATCTGACAATGTAACGCGGTCTCGTGAGACGTCCGCGGACAATTGGCAGGTGGTCACCAAGTACGACTATTACCTTGAAGATTGGTCAAACCATTACCTCGGAGTCAATGCCTCGGTTGAGGCGGATAAATTCACTGATATTCGCTTACGCAGTTACCTGGGGCCTTATTACGGACGCAAGTTGTTTGATGGTGCGTGGGGAAAGCTCGATAGTGAACTCGGTTTTGTCTGGGTCGACACGGACTTTTTTGATGCCGACGACACGGAGTACCTCGCTGCAAACTGGAACATCACCGGGGAAAGTGAAATTTTAGGCGGTGATTCAAAAATCTATTTGACCCACGTGGGTATTTTAAACGTTAGCGACGATAACAGCCTTATTCTGGACACTACAGTTGGCTTCGGTTTCCCGTTTTTCTTCGGCTTGGAAGCCGCTGCAGAATTTAGACTGGACTACGATGGTGCCGCTGCGGCGGGTAAAGAGTCGGTTGATCAGTCTTATAATCTTCGCGTGGGCTACCGATGGTAGCGTCTTACAACTGCGGGTCGGACCGTTGAGCAGTCAGAGTAACGCCGTGTCGTTCTTACCGTTGGGAGGGTGCGGTGAGATTGGGATGAATTTGAATCTATTTTCATCCAATAACCGTTGGCTCATGGTGGACTGTGGTATCACCTTTGAACAGGCAATGGGCGATCATAGAGGCCGTCCCAGTATCCAGATGCCTGATCCAAGTTTTATCGCGAACCAGCGTGACAAACTCGATGGGTTGATCATCACCCACGCGCATGAAGATCATTTCGGCGCTGTACCTTATCTTTGGCAAGCATTGCGCTGCCCGGTGTATGCCACGCCGTTTGCGGCGGCAGTGCTTCGTAAAAAATCGGCGTGGCGAGGTTCGCCATCGCCGGAGCCACTCATAGAGGTGCTTCCAGGCGAAACGCATACGATCGGCGAATTTGATGTCACCTGGCTACCCATCACGCACTCAACACCTGAGACGTGTGCATTACTACTGGAGACAAAAGGCTGCCGAGTGCTCCATACGGCAGACTGGAAAATCGATACGCGTCCGGTGATAGGAAGCCCATGGTCTCCAGACGCCTGGTCTTCTATTGCCGAGCGTGGTGTAGATGCCGTTATTTGTGACTCCACCAACGCCACAAAGCCTGGACGCTCACCGACGGAAGGCGAAGTAGGTGACGCGCTTGTAAAATTGGTCTCGACGCTCAAGGGTCGTGTAGTGATCGCCTGCTTTGCCAGTAACGTGGCGCGTGTTCAGAGCTGTTTTCGCGCAGCTTTTGTATCGGACCGGCGTGTAGGTTTACTCGGAAGATCACTGGATATTATGGTTCGCTCGGCAAAGAATACGGGCGTATTTGAGCCAAAAGTGCCGATTATAGACGCTGAGCACCTGGGCTATTTGCCCGAAAATGAGGTGCTGGCGGTTGCGACTGGAACCCAAGGTGAGGTCGGCGCGGCACTTCATCGACTCATGATGGACACCCATCCACACCTGTCGCTGGGCGAGGGCGATACGGTCATCTTTTCATCCAAGACTATTCCTGGAAATGAAGAAAACGTGCAGCGCTTGATTGAGGGACTCAAAGACCGCGGTGTGGCTGTCGTTCATGCTGACGAGGCTGCCTCCACGCTTCATGCGTCAGGCCACCCATGCGAGGATGAGTTGGCAGACTTATACCGAGCGTTAAAGCCGAAGCTCAGTATCCCCGTTCACGGGGAGCAGCACCATATGCAAGCCAATGCCGCAATCGCCCGAGCCAATGGCGTACCGCTGACACTGACAGGACTCAACGGAGACCTTTTTTACCTGTCGCCATCACCCGGTATTCGCAGGCGCTGGGCGACCACAGGGCGCCTCGAAGTGAACGAAAGAGAGCGCAAACTCGCGCCCGTAACGGCGGTGTAGCCGACGCGTTACTCCTCAGCAGCGGGGCTGATGCGAATAACGGTCCCGCCTTCTTCATTAATCACGGCTACGGATCCGTCGCGCAGTGCTCTCACGTCGCGAACACGTACCTCGATATTAGGGAAGGGTTCGCTCAATACTGGGGTGGCGCTGGATACGTCAACCGCAACAATACTTTTTGACTTCAATCCACCGACCAATAACTTTCCGGTCAAGCTTGGTATAGCGTCGCTGGTATAAAGTGCCAACCCAGATGTCGCAATGCTGGGTACCCAGTAAGTGACCGGCTGTTCCATACCGGGAGCCTCAGTAAACGGCGAAATAATGGCTCCGGAGTAATCGACACCGTAGGTAATTGCGGGCCAGCCGTAGTTTTTTCCTGGTTCGACACGATTGAGCTCGTCGCCGCCCTTGGGGCCATGTTCCGTCATCCAAATGGTTTCGCTTGCCCCATCAACAATAAGCCCTTGAGGGTTCCGATGCCCGTAGCTGTAGACGAAAGGTGCGTCTTTGAACGGATTGTCTGACGGCGCTTCTCCATATTCGGTCATGCGGAGCAACTTACCCAGTTGACTCGTCGTTTTCTGTGCGTCTTCGCGCAAGGTGTAGCCCTCGCCGACACTCAATAAAAGCGTACCATCTGACAAGAACGCCATGCGTCCGCCAAAGTGCCCGCCACCACGCTTATTGGGCGTGACCTCAAAGATCACTGACAGGTCTTTAAGCGAGCCGCCTGCGATCACAGCGCGCGCAACGGTTGTGCGATTGCTTTCTTCAGAGCCTGCTGCATAGGCGAGAAAAATAGTTTGGTTGTCTAAAAAGTTTGGGTGCAGTACGACGTCGAAGAGACCCCCTTGGCGTTCGGCATAAACGCTGGGTACGCCGTCGACGTCCGTCATTTCGCCAGTGACTGAGAGGTGCTTAAGCCCGCCTGGACGTTCGGTAATGAGAAAGCCCTGATCGTCGGGCAATTCAGCGATAGACCAAGGGGTGTCGAGGCCTTCTGCGATGGTTTGTGTCTGTAAGCTTGCCAGTGAAAACGGGCTGAGTGTCGCGATAATCGCAGCCATTGCGGCGCTGCGAAGGCTATTAGTAAGCATAGCAAGTGTTCCTAAACTGGATTGTCGAGTGACTATAGCGCAACATCACATTCTCTGTAGAGCTATGAACTGGATGACGCCATGAGGTTGATTGCAAACCTTCTTATCGCTGTGCTGGTGGGATACACACTCAGCATTTTAATTAACACCTCGGTGAGCGCGGCGACACTGGTGGGGTTTGGTATTGAGGTGTCGCTGAAAGATCGCTTTGACATGATAGTGACCGAATGGATGGGCTTGGCCACACTGTACTTGCCGATTTATCTGGTGGTTCAAAGTGCCGCTTTCCTATTGTTACTGCGTCTGGTTCGATCGGGTCAGTATCCGCTTTTGACATTGCGTGGGCTTTATACCGCAGTGGGGGCCCTCTCGTTGATGGCGGTTTATCTCGCGTTCGACACTGCTCTGGGACAAAGTGGTGTCCTGGTGGCTTCTGGCCGCACCACCGCAGGATTACTCGCGCACTCGGCGACGGGGGCCGTATCGGGATTAATCTTTTGTTTGCTCAGGGAGCGCTCATCTGGCGCAACCGCTTAGTTGCATCGAAGGAGAAGCTTGCCGGCATGCGTACCCGATGCCATGTAGTCCTGTGCCGCCAATGCCTCGTTTAATGCGAACGTTTTGTCCATAAGCGGGGTCATGCGTCCCGTCGCCACCAAAGGCATCATCTGCTCATTGACTTCGCTAAAACAGCGCGCCTTTTCTTGCGGGGTTAAGCGTCTGAGCGTGCTGCCGCTCAGAGTTGCACGTTTCATGAGCAGTTGCGTGAGGTCAATGGTTGCCTGACCGCCGCGCATGAGACCAATGCAGGCGATTCTTCCATCGACGGCGAGGCACTCGAGATTAAATTGTTCGAAGTCGCCGCCCACCATGTCTAGAACAACATCGACCGCGCCCATGACGCCGTGTGCCTCACATTGCGCTGCAAGCGCAGTCTCTTTGTAGTTCAAGCTGATATCGGCGCCGATAGAGTCAAGTAACTGGCATTTTTCTGGCGACCCCGCCGTCGCAATCACGCGACAGTCCATTGACTTGGCGAGCTGAACGGCGATGTTTCCGATCCCGCTGACACCGCCGTGAACCAGTAGCGTTTCCCCAGTCTTGAGGCCGGCACGGACAATCACGTTGTACCAGACGGTTAGAAACGCCTCGGGCAGGCAAGCCGCCATCTTCATATCAATGCCCGGCGGTATGCGCAGTGTGCAGGCCGCTTTTGCAATCGTCTGCGTGGCGTAGCCCCCGCCGTGCACCAAGGCACAGACAGATTCTCCACGAGTAAAACCACTGTCGGCGCCTGCTTGCCGAATAACACCGGAAACCTCGAGTCCCATGACTGGGCTCGCGTCTGGTGGCGGTGGATAAAAACCCATGCGTTGGAGGACGTCAGCGCGGTTAATGCCTGCAAATGAAACATCAATAACGACCTCGTCGGCCGCGCAACTTAAGTCATCGCCTTCTTGAAGGGTCAGTGTTTGGGGGTCTTCGATGTGAACATAGTGATATGACATGGTAGCGCTGAATCGTCCTTAGAGTTACTGTTAAAAAAACATAACATCAAACGCATCGCGCACGTAACTGCGGATGAGCACAATGTCAGAGGTAAATATGGCTAAACCAATGTTTCTTCGAAAGCTGAAAAATCGCCTTTTCTTTGCTATGGCGAAAGTCATTGCGGGTAAAGCCAAAGGGCAATACATGGCGTTCGTTGGCAAGGCGAGTTGCGCGCGGTTGTGCGACCGAATTGTGGAGTTAGGACATACGTCGGTGCTTGTGGTCACCGATAAAGCACTTCGCGACTTGGGGCTTGCTGATGAGGCTGTCGCCGGACTCAATCGCGACGGTGTGACGCTGACGTGGTACGACCAAGTCGATCCCGACCCTACTTATGCGCATGTCGAAGCCGGCGCACGAATACTGCGCGAGTCAGGCGCAACTGCCATTGTTGCGGTAGGAGGTGGCTCATCGATTGACTGCGCCAAGGTCATTGCCTTGAGAAAGTACAGCGATGGCGATATGACGAAGTGGCCAGGCATGGGGAATTCACCTGACGAAGCCGCGCCACTGTTTGTAATACCCACCACCTCTGGCACGGGTAGCGAAGCCACTATGGGCGCTGTAATTACCAATCAAACGACGCACAAGAAAGAAATTATTGGCGGTGAGGCGATCCATCCAAAAGCGGTCGCTCTCGATGCGTGTTTAATGGTGGGCCTACCAAAGCCCATCACCGCCGCAACCGGCATTGATGCACTCACCCACGGTATTGAGGCGTACATCTCGACGTGGGAGCGTGGTAATCGCACAGAAATGGGTCGTATTTCGGTGCAGGGCGTCTTTCGATGGTTGCGCTTAGCCTGCGATGAGCCTGGCAATATGGACGCACGCGAGGGCATGGCCCTGGCGGCCTACAATGCAGGAGTGGCTATTAATCAGGTCAACGTGGGTAATGTGCACGCGATTGCCCACCAACTAGGTGCCAATTTTGGAGTTCCGCACGGCCATGCTAACGCTCTCGTCCTGCCTCACGTTCTCACACTGTATGGGGAGACCGCCGTGGAGCGGTTGGCGGAGCTCGCTGTGGCCACCGGAATTTCGGATTCAGGCCATCCAGAAACACGCGCTAGAGCATTTATTGCTGAGGTTGAGCAGCTGATTGCCGATGTTGGGATCGCGCCGACCGACGCACGTATTAAGCGTGATGCCTTCGATGCGATTGCCGAAGCCGCAATGGACGAGGGTGACGGTTATTTTTGTCCACGGCAGCTTGAGAAGTCAGAAATCCTCAATGTTCTTGAGGCGATCTCAGAATAAGCGGTACTGCTAGCCATTGGCTTGCGATGCTGACGGCTTTTTGAAAATGTTCTGAGTCTCCCTCGGAACACACAAATCCGTGGCTTGCACGGTCTAGGTGCTTGTAGGTGATTTTGCAACTTGATCGGTGCAGCCGAACCGCGAAGCGGGCGCCGTCGTCGCGTATAGGATCCCGCTCAGCGGTGATAATCAGTGTTCTTGGAAAGTGATTCAGTGATGTTCGCCGGCCAGGGAAAATACGCTCCAAGACAGGGTCCGCTGGCGCCATTGAGTCGAGGTAAGTGTCACAGAACCATCGCATATTACGCGCAGGAACCAGACCCGACTTCGCATGCTCTGTATGAGACGGTAGATCGCTAATGTAGTGTTGAGTCGCTGGGTAGATCGCAAGGCAGCCCGCAATGCCGTGGCGGTGCTGAAGTGCAAGCGTCGACGCAATTGCAATGTTACCGCCCGCACTGTCGCCCGCTAAAATAAAAAGACCGTTGTTAGGCGCAAGATTTTCGAGGTTTTCAATGACCCACTCTGTGGCCTCTAGGCAGTCGTCGTGGGCGGCGGGGAATGTGTACTCCGGCGCTAGCCGGTAGTCGATCGACACCAAGCTGCAGCCGCTCTCCACACTTAGGGCGCGACAGAATCGGTCGTGCGTCTCCAAGCTACCAATGACAAAGCCACCTCCGTGCGCGTAAATGACCATGGGCTTATCGGATTGCCCGTGATACATGCGCAGACGCACTTGACGGCCCTCAAGCTCAACGCACAAATTACTGACAGACACTGCCAGCTGAGGCTCCGCACCCCACGCCTTCTGGTGCCGCCGAAGGTAGAGGTGGCGTGCAGCCTTTGCAATCAGTCGATTAAGCAGCGACGTCATCTGCGTGAATGAACTGTGAGTTGGGGTTTGCGCGGTAGGTGTAGAGCCCTTCTGAATTGATTTCGCGCGTCACATTACCCCGCTGTAAGAGGTAGTTTAAATGCGCGATCGTTTCTCCGGTCGCTAAATGCACCTCGTGTTCCTTAAGCTCTCGATTGAACAGGTAGATAAAACACTCGGGCACAGTCTTTGATTCAGCCAGATTTTTGTAGAGAAGCGCCAGTGACTGTCTGTGGCTGTCAATAATTTGATTGAGTCGTGTTTTAGCGCCTCTAAAGGGCGATTGATGGGCCGGAAGCACCAACAGGTCCTCGGGTAAAATATCCAACAGCCGTGTATTAGAAGAAAGCCAGTATTCCAAGGGGTTGCCGTCGGGTTCCGTGGGGAAGACCGAGACGTTAGGCGTGATTCTTGGGAGGATCTGGTCCCCAGCAATGATCAATTTAAGACCTGGGCAATAAAGACATGCGTGTTCCGGTGAATGGCCCTGACCGATGACGACTTGCCAGTAGCGGTCACCAATATTAATCGTCTCAAGATCAACAATCCGACGATAGCTGTGGGGCAGCGGCGCTGACATTTTGCCAAACGTGCCAAATCGTTGCTGATACGTGCTTAGTTGCTCTTCGCTAAACCCTGCGCGCTTGTAAAACTGAAGTGCTGTACTGGGTAGATCGTCTGAGGTGTAGCTGAGTAATAGGCTGCCGTTGAGGTATTCGCTTCGCGTCATCCAGACTTCACAGTCGAATCGTTCGCAAAGCCACCCCGCCAGACCAATATGATCTGGATGGAGGTGCGTACAGATGACTCGCAAAATAGGTTTGTTTTGCATGAAGCCCGTGAACAGCGACTCCCACTGCGCTTTAGCACTGTCGAGCTTTAAGCACGTGTCGACCACGGTCCAACCTTCGGCTTCCTCTAAAAGCCAAATGTTAATGTGGTCGAGACCGCCGGGCATTGCAAAACGTACCCACCAGACACCGGGCGCCACTTCGAGCGGTTGACCATGCTCCACTGGGCTCTGCCTACCCCACGGATAGACAAGACCTCTATATTCTTCATTCACCATAGCTGTTCGGTATTCCTGTAATTAAAACGACCCTTACCCGATCGGGGTACGGCATAAGCGCGTGAGCTTGTGGAAAATACAACGACTAACTGGAGATGATACCGTGAATGCGACCCTAGAAACGACTCAACTGCGACAACTTGATCAACAGCATCACCTGCACCCATTTACTGACTTCCGTGATTATGCAGAAAACGGCGGTCGGATCGTTAGTCGCGCCGAACATGTTTACATTTATGATTCTGACGGTAACAAGATCCAAGACGCCATGTCTGGCTTATGGTGCTGCAGTTTGGGCTACAGCCAGGACGGCATTAAGCGCGCGGTTGCTGATCAGCTGATGGAGCTGCCGTTTTATAACAATTTTTTTCGGTGCTCTAATCAACCCGCTGTTGAACTGGCAACCCGACTGAGCACCATGGCGCCCGCGAACTTCAATAAAGTGTTTTTTACGAATTCGGGTTCCGAGGCAAATGACACTCAAATTAAGTTCGTTCACCGCTACTACCAGTTGCTGGGCAAGCCTGAGAAGCGGCTCATTATCAGCCGTAAAAATGCGTATCACGGCAGCACCATCGCTGCAGGATCGCTCGGTGGCATGAGCGCGATGCATGATCAGACCGAGGGTCTTGATTACATTCATCACATCGAGCAGCCCCATTGGTTCGAGCTTGGTGGCGACAAGAGTCCCGATGAATTCGGTCTTTGGGCGGCCAACGAGCTGGCTAAAAAGATTGATGAACTGGGTGAGGACAAGGTCGCTGCGTTTATTGCCGAGCCTATTCAGGGCGCTGGTGGTGTGATCATTCCGCCCGATACTTATTGGCCTGCGGTTCAAAAAGTTCTGGATGAACGCGATATTTTATTTATTTCGGACGAGGTTATTTGTGGGTTTGGCCGAACGGGGAACCTGTTTGGTTTCGAGACCTACAATACCAAGCCTGACTTGATTACGTTCGCTAAGGCCGTGACCAACGGGTACATGCCTTTAGGCGGCTGCCTGGTCAGCGACAAAGTTGCAGATGTACTTCTGGGCCACGGAGGCGAGTTTGCACATGGCTTGACGTATTCGGGTCATCCCGCCTCCTGCGCTGCAGGACTGGCAACGATGGATGTGCTAGAGCACACCGATATCATTCATCAGTCGGCTACGGTGTTGGCGCCTTACTTTGAAGCTGCGCTGCAAACACTGAGCGATCATCCTATTGTGGGTCAAGTGCGAGCAAAAGGATTACTTGCGGCGGTCGAACTGGTGAAAGACAAGTCGAGCCGTGAGCGCTTGGCACCCGAATCCGGCGCCGCTGTTTACTGTCGTGATCGAGCGATTGAGAGTGGACTCATGGTGCGCCAAACAGGAGACGCCATGATTATGTCGCCGCCCTTTGTGACCACAAAAGGTGAGATCGACGCACTCGTTGCAAAGCTTGTGGACGGCCTCGACAAGACGGCACACCATTTTGGCGCAAAATCTTAAGTTCTAGCGATCTTAAGGTCTGATTCGGCCGTATCAGCACCATGATATTGATCGAAAAAACGTGGTTTAACGCCCTCTGGTTCCAGATTACTTGGTTTAGCTGCGTGTTGGGGCGAGAAGACTGGATGCTCCTCACGGCAGCGCTTATTGCCTTCCACTATGCTGCAGTTTCAAACATTCGGTTGGAATTGCGGCGGGTCTTGCCCTCTGCCGCGTTGGGCATTGGTGTTGATTTTTCCCTCGCAGTCGCGGGCGTCTATGACTTCGGTGATGCTTTTTTCCCGCTTTGGATGGTCTGTCTTTGGCTGGTATTTCCGACGGTATTACCCCGCGCGATGGCCTTTCTGTCGGCGACTTGGTGGAGACCCATTGTGTTGGGGGCCATTGCGCCCGCGAACTACCTCGCGGGTGCCAAGTTCGGTGCAGTCGCGCTGCCGCTCGGTGATGTCACCAGCATGATGATCTTAGTGCCACTGTGGATGATCATGCTGCCACTCATGGTGCGATTTAGTCAGCGGGAGGCGCCTGCTGCGTGAGAGCACTGGTAAAGGCAGTGACGCTCGCCAGTATTATTGCGGCGTCTGCCTTTGTATCGGCCGAGCCCATGGACGATTCGGTGAGTGCCGTTATGTCGCCCAGTATCGCACTCGAGGCGTTACGCCCGTTGTCGCTGGTGGGACGATCTGAGCTCAAAGTGGCTTTTTTTAAGGTGTTTGACTCGGAGCTTTATACCCTGTCGGGTGAGTGGGAAGCGCCCGATCACTCCTTTCGATTTCTGTTGACTTACCGCCGTAATATTTCAGGCCGTTTTCTCGCAAAGCAAACGGAGAAGGAGTGGAACCATCTTGCGTTTAAAGATGCACGAAGAGCGGCTTGGGAAGCACAAGTGCTTGAAATGTGGCCTGACGTTTCCAAGGGCGACAAGATTGTATTCGATGTGGATGAGCGCGGTATCAGCCGATTTTATTACAACGGAACGTGGGTAGGGACAATCGAAGATCCTGATTTTGCACCTGCGTTTATCGCGATATGGCTGTCACCAGAAACGTCTCGGCCAGCCCACCGAGACGGTTTGCTGGCCGATTAGCGACGCTGTTGTCAGGTTTTAGTCCCAGCTAATGCCCGTTCGAATTCCGAACGTTCGTGGGCGCATGGGTCCAAAGAAATGCGACGGTAAAATACCACCATTCGCGTTGTAGCCATCCCAAGTAAACTCATCGAGCAGGTTCTCGGCGTAAGCCTGAATGTACCAATTATTGTCCGACTCGTAGCCAATACGAAGATTGGTGACGGCATAAGAGCCGATCATTCCCTCAGGATTGCCTTCCCAGCTGCCCCCGCGCTCACTTTCGTAGGACACTTCAATACTGCTCTTGAGCATGCCGTTTTGCATGGGGACGTCGACGTCCAACTTCCCTGCTGCGGTCAATTCTGGGGCCCAGAATACGCGACTGCCCTCACAACCCATGCCTTCACCACCCGGCCCGTCTAGACTGCAAATCTCATCAAGCCCGGTGGCCTCTGTATCCAAGTAGCCGACCGACAAGTAAAGGGTTGTAAAGTCGTTCATCGCCACCGTGGTTGATGCCTCAACACCAAAGCCGTCGGTCTGACCCACATTGAGCACGCGTCCGGAGAACGCATCGACCACGCCGTCATCCTCAAAGTCTACATCCACGTAGCTGATGACTTGCGCGTCTTTGTAGTCATACATAAAGGCCACAATGTCGAAGTTGCCGGCACCGTCTAAATAACTGGTTTTGAAGCCAATCTCGTAGGAGTCCATCTCCTCTGGCTTGAAAGAGCCGGGCAAATAGCCATCACCCTGGGTAATGCCCGTTTCATAGGCCGGAGGATTGCCGCTGGAATCTTCAATCCAGAAACTACCAAAACCGCCAGACTTGAAGCCTTGTGTGTAGTTGGCAAACACCATCGCCTCGTCAGTGGGCGTCCACGTCAGTGCCACTTTTGCCGTCGTGTCACTCCATGACTTCGAGTCTTCGATATACTCGGCTGTGGCGAAACCATAGGTGAAATAGGGACCGAGGTAACTGTCAGGCTCCGGCACGAGAATACCAAAGTCCTTGTCGTCTTTGGTGTATCGAAGACCTAAGGCGAGATTAAGCGTGTCAGTCAGATCGTGATCAAGACTGACATAGGCCGCCCAGCCGCTGTATTTTCCTTTGAGCATACCGGTCTCGACCAAGTTGCCATCAGCACTGGGGTAAAAGTCGGTGTAATAATCGGAGCAGCCGCTGTAGAACTCGTAGCCATAGTACTCCGCGTAGTAGTTAAGGTAGTACTGGCACATGAGGTCTTCGGAGCCAATCGCAGCGAATTCTGCGTCGAGATCCTCATCGTAGTACGAGACGCCGGCATACCAGCCAAGAGGGCCTTCATCGTTGCTGGTCAAACGCAATTCTTGCTGAAAGTACTGACCCGACTGTTTGAATTGGAAGTTATTGACGTTCAACGGCGTACCGTCGTAGTCCTCGGTGTAGTAGTAGTCGTGATCTTTATAGCCTGTATTGGAGGTGAGGGTGGCAAAGCCTAGATCGTAATCGACAAAAACGCCGACCGTAAGCAGTTCACCTTCATCGGTCTCGCCAGACCCTATGTCGGAGTCAAGTTGCTCGCTGTTTCCGCTGATGGTCGTGTCATCGACGATGTAGCCGTCGAACGCTTCCCAAATATCGCCACTGTCGATGGCGCGGTACATGCTGCCGGATTGATTACGATCTTCATAATCGACTACGGTCTCGACACTGAGCTTGTCCGATTCAAAAGAGGTGGACCAGCGGATCGCCCACTTTTCGTGTTCGATTTCGTCGCGCCCGGAGAAGACATTTTTTGCGAAGCCGTCTTCCTTTGACGAATATCCGGCTAAGCGCATAGCAAAAGAGTCATTGACGGGAATATTAACAGCACCCTCAAAAACGGCATGCCCTCGTTGGCCAATATCGAAATCGATATAGGCATCAGAGGCACCAATTTCTGCTTTACGGGTGTGGACACTGAATGCACCGCCAATCGAGTTCCGGCCAAAAAGGAAACCTTGGGGGCCGCGTAAGACTTCGGCGCGCTCCACGTCGAATAGGCTTGTCACTGCTGAGCCGTTTCGGCCTTCGTAAAGGTCGTTTTTAAAGAAGGCCGATGAGGGGTCGCCGCCGACACCGAAATCCTGTGTTCTGACGCCGCGAATACTGACCGCGTCGATGTAGGAGTCTTGCGAGTTCCCGCTCACTCCTGGCGTATAGGCGATCAGATCTTTGACGTCGTTGAGGTTCGTGTCTTGGATAAACTCACCCGACAACGCAGAAATCGCAAGCGGAACGTCCATAACGCCCTGTTCACGCTTGGTCGCCGTTACGATGACTTCCTCGAGTGTTTGAGCTATCGCGGGCGCAGTTCCAACGAGCGCTGCTGATACAGCCAGGGGTAAAATAAGTCGCGAACTGGGTTTCGCACTTAATATTTTCGCCATGGGGGTTTCCTCGCAATTGTGGGTAAGACACGGCACTTCTAAGCGTCATAAATTCTGTATAGACACGATTAGTATACTCAGGCGCTAGTCTAAGGGAACCCCTAAGCGCTGCAGCTCTCGGACCATGGGCGCAAGCTCTGTTTCGTAGCGTCGCCACCGGCCAATAGAGCGTGTGTGGGCCGGTTCTCTTACCTGCACCGAGCTGGCTGTAGCAACACCTGCACTACTCTCATGGAAATTCAAGCAGGCGTCTTCCCAGGGGAGGCCCAAGGACGCGATAAGTGCCCGTGCATTGGGCTCTAAGTCTTGTGCTGTATCCTCGTATCGAACGTCGATGATGCGGCCCGGAAACTCGCCTCTAAAGTGCGTCATTAGGTCTCGATATCGCGCATGATGCCTTGCCATTTCTTCTTGCTGGTACGAGTGAAGATAGGCGTCCGCAAACAATTGCTTAAAACTTGCAAAACACGCATCCATAGGCCCTCTCACGAGGTGAACAATCTTAGCGTTCGGGAGTGCGGCAAGGATCAGCGGTATGTTGAGGTAGTTCACTGGAAGTTTGTCTACGAAGAACGGCGACTTGCCCCGCTGCTTGGCAGTAGATCGCAGATACATTTGGCCGATTTGAGCCGGATCCACTGAGGCCGCTGCGCGAAACAACGCTTCAGAAAAGCGTTTTGCGTCGGAGTGACGACTGGCCCTTCTGACGGCGAGACCAAATTGCTGCAGCTCGCCGGCCGACAGTACGGCTGAATGACTGGTGATGACGCGCTCGATCAGTGTTGTGCCGGTTCGAGGTTGGCCCAGCACAAATATTGGTGATGAGTCGTTTGAGCCTGGCGCGCATTGGGATAACCAGTCTGCGGTGTAGGTGGCTTTAATGGCCTCAAACATGTCGATTTCATCCGACTCATTAAACTCGATTGTGCCTCTTCTCGCGGCTGCTCCCCGTGTGAAAGCCTCAAATGCAGATGGCCAGTCCCCCAGATCCTCACTTTCCTTACCAATCGCGTAGTGAAAAAAGCTCTTGGATCGCGCCGATTGTCGGCCGGACCTGATCAAGGTTTGCATGGTCTCGATGTGAGCATTGTTTTCGGCTTTCACCGAATTGGCGAGGCCCCAGTGGCATTGGGCGCTATTGGGTTCAAGGTCAATGGCTCGCTTAAAGAGGTGGACCGCGTCATCAATCTTTCCCAGAAACACGCGTACATTACCGAGGTTCATGAGTGCAGAAGGACTCTTAGGAACCATTTGGTGGGCGCGCTCGAAGAAAATTTCGGCAGCTTCGTACTCCCCCAAAGAGTTTAATACCGTGCCTGTCAGCTCTATCACTAAAGGGTCACTGGGCTGAATGCGTCGCACTTCTTTAAGTGCCGCCTCGGCCGCTGCAATTCGTCCCTCACCCACATTGAGTTTGGCCAAATGCGCCCATGCCGCTGCGTGATCTTTATCAAGTTTTAAAACGGACTTGAAGGCTTGGTGAGCTACCTGGCGTTGCTTGCCTTCGAGTGCGACCAAGCCAACCAGGAAGTGAGCCGACGCTTGCGCCTGATCTTTTTCAAGTGCCTGCTTACACGCCTCACCCGCCGTGGCAAGATCACCCCGATTCAGTGCCGCAAAGCCGTCAGAAAGTGTCAGCAAGGGCACGCCTACAGGCCGCCTTGGTAGGCAATGAGGGGGTCGGTATCCGGATCGCCAGACCAGTGTGAAAGCGCTTCCATGAACAAGAAGAACAGCTCTGCTTGAGAGCTGATGTCGAGCTTGGCATACGCGTGTTTGCGATGCAGCTTTACGGTTTCAATGGAAATACCTAATTTTTCTGCAATTAAGCGAGTGTTATGCCCTAAGAGCACGAGTTCGACGACTTGTCGTTCTCTGCGGGTTAGAACACTCGCACCAAAGGCGGCGAGTGATCGATGCATTCGTTCTCGAAGCGTTGTGTGCTTTTGTGCCTCCAGCACCTCGAGGTAGTGTTTCTGACATAAGGCTGCGGTCAGCTCGTAAATGCCAGACAACCGTTTTACATCGGATTTTTTAAAGCGCGCACCGCCGGTGGTTAATCCGATGGAGATATTGACGAAGTTATCGTTGGCAAGGTGAATCAGAAGGCCACACTCGTCTTCATAACCGCAGTTTTTATACCAGTTTTTATAGTATTCGGAACTGCGAAAACTGGAGGGAGCAAGGTCGGTTAGCCGAAAGACGCCAAACTGTTTGTCATAGGCCGCAGCCCGATAAAATGGGTCGAGTAAAAATGGACCGCTTAAATACGTGGTCAGCGCACTTTCTGGCTGACCGGCAAGTGGCCTTGCAAAGCTTATGGTGGGCAGCTCTTCTTGTCCGTAAACTATCACCGTTGCGTCGTCAGCACCGGCAAGGTCGCAGAGGATGCTTGCGATTGCAGGCACAAAGTCGTCGGTCCCCAGTTGGGTAATGGCACGCGCAAATTCGGTGGTAATGGCTGATATTTTGGACATGTATTTATTTAAATTTAATCAATGAAAGGGTGTTTTTAGGTCGGTGTTAAGCGCCTGCAAGCACAATAGCACTGACTACTGCGATCGAGAAAAGGAAACGTTACGAGCGACGTGGTAAAACATCGAATGAGTCGGCACCTGGTTGAGATAGCACATGAGCTTGCGATGGGTTTATGGCTTTTTTTCCACCGAGTGCTCACCGAATAACAAGCTGTATGAGCACTGTAATGGGTAAAGGACAACAGTATGGATTTTGAACTGAGCGAAGAGCAGCGCGCCTATGTGGCGAGCGCCCGAGAATTTGCACGGTCCGAGTTTAGGCCTCACGCGGCGCAATGGGACCAGGCGGCTATTTTTCCAAAAGACGCATTAAAAGCCGCGGGTGGTTTGGGATTCATGGGAATGATCGTGCCCGAGGCGGCTGGCGGCCTTGGCATGACGCGCCTTGATGCGAGTTTGATCGTGGAGGAGTTGGCAAGAGGCTGTACCACGACCGCGGCTTTCCTAACCATCCACAACATGGCGTCCGCCATGATCGGCAAATATTGCCAAGCGTCGGTGGTTGACACGTGGTGCCCTGGTTTGACGTCGGGTGAAAGGCTTGCGTCGTATTGTTTGACTGAGCCGGGTGCCGGTTCCGATGCGGCGTCACTTCGAACCACGGCAAAACGAGACGGCGACGTGTATCGCCTTTCGGGCACCAAAGTTTTTATTTCAGGGGCGGGTGACACAGATGTTTTAGTCGTTATGGCAAGAACCAAAGACGAAGGTTCTCGCGGCATTACCGCTTTTTTAGTTCCTGCTGATCTCGACGGAATCAGTTACGGAAAAAAAGAAGACAAGATGGGCTGGAATGCGCAACCCACGCGGCAAATTAATTTTGATGAAGTTGCGGTACCAGCGGTCAATCGGCTGGGTGAGGAAGGTCAGGGCTTTTCAATTGCAATGGAGGGGCTGGATGGCGGCCGTATTAACATTGCGACGTGCTCGGTCGGTACCGCTCAGCAGGCGATTGTTGATGCGGTGGACTACGTCCAAAACCGAGAGCAATTCAACACGCGGATCGCCGATTTTCAGCATACGCAGTTTCAGATCGCCGACATGCTCACCGAGCTTGTCGCGGCGCGTCAGATGATTCGTTTGGCGGCGAGTAAGCTTGATCATCAGGATCCAAACGCGACCACGTACTGTGCAATGGCAAAACGATTTGCCACTGATGTTGGCTTCAAAGTGTGTAACGATGCGCTTCAATTGTTTGGTGGGTACGGCTACATACGTGAGTACCCTATGGAACGCTACGTGAGAGACACACGTGTTCACCAAATTTTAGAGGGCACCAACGAGATTATGCGAGTGATTATATCCCGACAAGCGCTCATGGGTGGCGCACTGGAGGTCATCCAATGAGCGTCAGTCCGAGTGAGAAGGTTGAAGTGGCGATAGCGGACGGCATTGCCACAGTGACGATTAATAACCCGGGTGCGAATACTTGGGATCTTGAAAGTTTGCCCGCGCTTGAAGCGGTCGTTCATGCGCTTAACGCCCGATCAGATATCAGAGCGCTGGTCATTACCGGTAAGGGTGAGAAGTTTTTTTCTGCTGGCGCAGACCTTAACCAATTTGCGGGTGGGGATCCCGTTGCAGCCGGCGCAATAGCCGATGCATTTGGTCGCGCTTTTGAGGCCTTATCAGATTATCGCGGTGTCTCGATCGCCGCTATCAATGGTTATGCTATGGGCGGTGGATTAGAGGTGGCTTTGGCCTGCGATATTCGAATTGCAGAGCGCCACGCCTCACTGGCTTTGCCGGAAGCAAAGGTGGGCCTGCTCCCCTGTGCCGGTGGTACACAGCGGCTCGCTCAACTGGTCGGCGAAGGCTGGGCGAAGCGTATGATTCTCTGTGGTGACCGCCTTGCTGCCGATAAAGCCCTGTCAGTCGGTCTCGTGGAAGAGGTCGTTGAATCAGGCGAGGCGCTCAGTACCGCCATGGCTCTGGCGACCAGCGCCTCGGGCCAAAGTCCAACGTCTATTGCGGCCTGTAAACGACTGATCCACTCGGCGAGAGACGTCTCTATTGGAACCGGTTTGATCGCGGAGCGTGATGAATTTGTGGCACTTTTTTCAACAGAAGATCAGAAAGAGGGCGTGAATGCTTTTTTAGAGAAGCGCGCCCCAGAATGGAAAAATAAATGAGTGACGTCGTGTTAGTTTCAACCATTGGTGAGGGTGACCGCCGGGTCGGTCGTTTGACCCTGAATACCCCTCGGATTCTCAACTCGCTTGATGCCGAGATGATCGAAATCATGCTGGCGAAGCTGCTTGAATGGGCCGAGGATGACTCGATTGCCGCGGTTTACATTGACGGCGAGGGAGAGAAGGCCTTTTGTGCGGGTGGAGACGTGCACGAGCTACGCCGGTCGTCTATGGAGAATCCGGGCGGTCCTTGCACTTACGCGGAAAACTTTTTTGCGCGCGAGTACCAAATGAACTATGTACTCTTTACCTACCCAAAGCCCGTTATTTGTTGGGGTCACGGTGTTGTGATGGGCGGCGGCATGGGCGTCATGGCCGGTTGCAGTCATCGCGTGGTGAGTGAGCGCACGCGCATTGGTATGCCTGAAATTACGATTGCGCTGTTCCCAGATGTCGGTGGCAGTTACTTCCTGAATCGAACACCCGGCATGATAGGGCGATTTTTGTCACTGACCTCCGCGCATATCAATGCGACTGACGCGCTTTACGCGAATCTCGGCGATGTGTTTTTGGCGCATGAGCAGCGTCACGGCGTCATAGAGGCGCTCGCTAAAGGGCCCTGGGCCGATGACCCAGCGGTGAATACCGCGATTGTTGACGATATTTTAAGCATGGAGGCCGCGCTCGATCAGCCGCTGGGCGTGATCGAGCCGCTGATGCCCCAGATCAATGCGCTGATGGCAGGCGATGATCTCAATGGCATTTCGGATCGATTGCTGGGGTATGAAGGCGACAATGTCTGGCTTCAGAAAGCGCGTGATGGCTTTGCCCACGGCTCTAAACTGGCCGCCTGTTGGATCTTTCGACAGCTCAACGAGTCAGCGAATTATTCGCTTAAAGAGGTCTTCGATACCGAGCTTCGCTTAGGCGCTAATATTATGCGGCATCCCGAATTTGCCGAGGGTGTCAGGGCGCTACTTGTCGACAAAGATCGCCAACCAAAGTGGCAATTTGCCACGGTTCAGGACGTACCAATTGACGTGCTTGAGTCCTTCTTCGCTGAGCCTTTAGGCGCACCCAATATGCACTATCCCTGGTAGTAAGTACTCGCACTCAACATTGGAAGACACATGAAGACAATCGCTTTTATTGGTCTGGGTAACATGGGCGGGCCCATGGCTAAGAATCTTCTTAAGGCAGGCTGGTCGGTCAGTGCCTTCGATTTGTCGGCGCCGGCATTAGCCGATGTTGTGAGCGCAGGTGCGCGCGCCGCTGTGTCCGCGCGTGACGCGACGACTGATGTTGATGTGGTGTTATCGATGTTGCCGGCGGGGCAGCATGTCGAAGCCGTGATGTTAGGTGATGACGGATTATTTGCTCACCTCCCTGACGGTACGCTTGTCCTGGACGCGAGTACGATTGACGCGATGACAGCGAGAAAGCTGCATGCGGCAGCAAGTGAGGCGCAGCTCGCCTTCATGGATACACCCGTCTCGGGTGGCGTTGCAGCGGCTCAAGCGGGAACGCTTGCGTTTATGTGCGGCGGTGCGTCTGATGCGTTCTTGCGTGCTAAAGCAGTCCTTAGCGCCATGGGTGACGAGAATAAAATTTTCCATGCGGGTTCCGAAGGCGCCGGCCAGGTCGCCAAGGCTGCCAATAACATGTTGCTCGCTATTCACATGATCGGCACCTGTGAGGCGCTTGCTATCGGTGCGGCAAATGGGCTCGATCCTGCTGTTCAGTCGGAGATCATGAAAGCGAGCTCGGGCAATAATTGGTCGTTACAAGTTTATAATCCATGGCCGGGTGTCATGCCGGGCACGCCAGCCGAAAACGACTACGTGCCGGGGTTCATGGTTGACTTGATGGTGAAAGACTTGGGTCTTGCCGCGGAGCTTGCGAGGCAGTCTGAGGTCGACGCCGAGTTTGGCGAAAAGGCGCGCACCATTTATCAGGCACTGCAGAAACGCGGTTTCGGACGCAGTGACTTCTCCGTTGTATTGAAGTCGGTGCTGAATTCGCTCGACTAAACGACGTCTTCTCCACTGGCCAAAAGCGGTGCGGCGTCGAGATCATCGGCATCCATCATTGCGGCAACACGCTCTAAGGAGGCTACAATCGAGTGTTGCTCCCACGACGCTAACCGGCTGAAGCGATCCACAAAGCTGTCTTGTAATGGTTTAGGTGCAGAGCTTTTGAGTGTTTGACCTGCCTCAGTCAGCGTTACGATGACTCTTCGGCGATCCACAGAAGACCGCACACGATTCACGAGACCGTTGCGCTCTAGGCGATTTAAGATCGTGGTCACCGTCGCTAAACTCAAGCTCACTGCTTTGGCAACGTCTGAGACGGTTGGGTCCTTTAGGTCACCGACGGCTTTAATAATGACCAGTTGAGGCGTGGTCAATCCCGTCTTTTTGCCCAGCTTCCTCGAATGTAGATCGGTGGCACGAATGATGCGCCTTAGCGCGACGAGTACGTGATCTGGTAAGTCCATCGATTGCATATCGAAAAGCTTCACTTTTGGGGGGCATAGTCTAATACTTTGAACCCAAAGTATTCAATTGAACGCAGGCACATTCTGTCATCTTTGGCATCTTTGTGGCGTAATACTCAGATGGAATTTAATCAACCGTTTCTTCAGTTGCCTTGGCGCTTTGACGCAGCGCGTCTTGCCGAAGAAGTGCGATTATTGCCGTCTGCTTTTTGGTTAGACCATCCTTCCGGCCTACCCGGGAATTCGGCAGTTCCACTCGTTTCCGTGAATGGCGAAATGAACCACGCGTTTGATGGCGCCATGCAACCGACTAAAGCACTTACGTCCAGTCCTTACCTTAATCACGCTGTTGCGTCCTTTGGTGAGGTAGTGGCGCGTTCGCGGTTGATGCGTCTCGAGCCGGGTGCGCAGGTCGCAGAGCATGTGGATTTTAATTATCACTGGGTCAGCCGAGTGCGGATTCACGTCCCCATCATTACCGACCCAGGTGTCCTATTTTATTGCGGTGACGAGTCGGTGCACATGGCCGAAGGTGAGAGTTGGCTGTTCGATTCGTGGCGACGCCACCGCGTGGTAAACGACAGCAGTGTCTCGCGCGTGCATCTTGTTATTGATTTGGCCGGTTCCTCGCGATTTTGGCGCACCGTTCGTGAGGCATCGGAGCTGGAAGCAATAGACGTGCCCTTCGACGAGAGTCCCATTTCAAATTTGCGCACGGAACAGTTTCCCGTCGCGCCCGTAATGGCGCCGGGGGAGATGCTTGCGATCGTCGAGCAACTGCTGAGTGATTGCGAGGCCAATCCCGACAACAATCCGGAGATAATGAAGCGTTACCGCCACCTCCTTCTCGATCTCGTTCATGATTGGCGCGAGATCTGGAGTCTCCATGGCTTTGCCGAGCTCGCGTTTGCGCACTATCGGCAGATACTTCAACGGACCGCCTCGCAACTGGCGCCCGATCCAAGGGTACTGGTCACGGCATCGAATAAGGTTGGGATTAATCCTGTGATTAACCAGCGAATTTTAGCGGCCGCGCTACGGCCGCGGCGAGTGGCTGAATTCAGTCCCGCGGGTACCCCAGCAGCCTGAAGTCGTCAGCGTAAAACGCCTCGAGCTCTTTAACAAAAGCGGTATCTGAATAGAGTGCCGGCTTCTCATTTTGCGTCACGTTTTGTGGTTTCGAAGGTTCCGCTGAAACCCCTAGGTGACTGCAAATTTGCGCTAAGTCAGCGTCTAAGGATTCGTAGCGTCCGATGAACGACATGGCGATCTGCCCGTCTTTATCGGTCAGGAGGTCAGTCTGAGGTCTGACCAACACGCGCTTTCTGAAGCGTTCAAATTGAAATGCGCGCTTCGACCAGGCCACCGGATCCTGTGAGTAGCTGCTGTCAGTTCGTGCTAAAAACGCACACACTGACATAAAGCGTTCAATCGGGTGTCTCACAAAGGCAACACGGAAATAAGACTTGGTCGTTGTTTCACCTATCGAGTGACACAGTTGCTGATAAGAAATATGGCCATGCCCGATATTTGCAAGCGCTTGAATAGGGGACTGCATTTGGGCGGTGAGCATTTGTTGCTCCCAATCCTCGTCACCAAGAAACGGCCTCAATACCGCTCGAACGGCATGAGTTCCCGTTTTAGGCACCGCAAAAAATATGAATTTACGCGAGCTTGAGAAGATCACTGCGTTCAGTCGATCTGATATTCATTGAGTAACTCGCTACCTAGCGCCTCTTTGAGTGGTGCCAAATAGTGCTCAAAGTTCTTCCACTGCTCAAGCCCAGAGGTGTATATGGGTTGTCGCACTTGCTCCGCACTGGGTGTCCGTACCGTACGTTCTGTTTTATGAAACTCAAGGCAGGCAGACTCAAATTCGAGACCACAATAGTCCAATATTCGGTGGACCTGAGTTTCTAAATCAGCAACGACGTCCTCGTGGTTTACCCGTAATACGTGTCCGGGTAAGACAGCATCCCAGTGCGCCATCAGCCGAACGTATTCTTTGTAGTATTCGCCAATTTGACTCAGCCCGTAAGAAAATTCCTGCCCTTCACCAAACAGCTGCTTGTAACCGCTAAAGCAACAGGCCATAGGATGGCGCCGAGCATCGATGATTTTTGCGTTTGGTAGGATCAGCTTGATGAGTCCAATATGGAAAAAATTGTTAGGCATCTTGTCGATAAACAGCTGGCCTGATCCGCGGTAAATACGTGTTTGATCGATAAATTGCGTGCCAAACTGAGCGAACAAATCGTTATCGAGATCGCCTAAAATAGCCGGATAACGCGGAGTCCCGTCCTGATCTGCGTCGCGACCCCGCAAGCGCTTTGCAAGATCGAGAACATTATGCAGCTCCATGGTGCCATCGACCTGCGAGTGAGAGGCCAGTATTTGCTCAAGTAGCGTCGATCCAGCTCGCGGTAAGCCGACGATAAAAATCGGGTCGATATTTTGCACGCCAACGTGTTGTCGACTTTCAAAGAGCTCGCTTGTGCAGACGTCAATTTGCGCTTGCACGCGTTTTCTCAGTTGAACCGGGTCGTAGTGCGTTGTTGGGAGCTTGAGCGAATTCCCGCGATCGTAATAGCTAAAAGCGTCGTCAAAGAGGTTTTTGTCTTCAAGGGCCTTTCCGAGTGCAAAACAAATTTGCACTCTGTCGAGCGTCGATAGTGCGTCGCTCTCTTCTATTTTCTGCATGGACGCTATTTCATCATCATCGAAGCGATAAGACTTTGTATTCGCAAGCGACCAATAACTGTCACCGTGTGCGGGTTTTAGCGCAATACATCGCTGGAAGGCGGCAACCGCATTTTCTCGTTCACCAATCGCGTTGAAAATATGACCCTGACTGATAGGAATGAGATGGTCAGCGGGGGCGTTATTGGCAAGTTGGGCGTACAGGTCTTTGGCTTCCTCAATATTTCCCACGGCAAATGCCGCGGCCGCATACGCTCGTTTAATTTCACCGGTGTCGGTTGGCGCGTCTTTGTTCAGTGAAGCGGCAATGTCAAAGGCCGAGTGAAAACGCTGGCGTCGCATCAACACGTGAAAGAGCTGAAGTCGTGCAGGGATCATTTTGGGCTGAAGCGCGACCAGTGTCTCGAGTAAAAACTGTGCCTCATCTAAAATATTTTTCCGGGTGAGGACCTCGGCTAACAGCCTCATTCCCTCCGGGTGGGTCTTGTTGTCTCGTAAAAAGTGCTTAGCAAGGCGCTCGGCGTCTTGCACTTTGTTGTTGGCGAGGTAGCTAATGACGGTTCTCAATTCGGGCGGCAGTGACCTTAAAAAGTCCAGTTGAGCCGCTGCAGCCTCCGCCGATGAGGGGCTAAACTTCCGGCGCAGGGGAATAAGGAATTGCCAACACTGCATCAATGCCGGGTCAAGCTCCACAGCACGCTCGGCTGCCGCATGTGCGAGTTTGGGTTCATTAATCGCCAGAGCAACCGTGGTCATCTCCTGAAAGGCGCGCGCGTGATCTGGGACGTCTGAGGTAAGCGACTGTAGACTTTGCATGGCTTCATCATTGCGACCTTGCAAGCGCAACAGTAAGCAGGCGAGATACCGAACGTTTGGATCGTCTGCATGCGTCGTCGTGAGATCGACAATAATACGGTTGGCCGCGTTGAGGTCTTTATTCACCAGAGCTTGTTGTGCGTCAATTAATTGCTGAGAGATGTCACTCATAGCGTTACTAGTTACCTATATGTGGCGTTACCGATGTGTTGTCCCTGTTTTGCAGACAAAAAAAGGGGTGACGTAGTGTCACCCCTTTTTGGGTTTGCTTCAAATAATGGTCTAGAAGCTATAGCTCAATCTCAGACCCATGGTGCGCGGACGCATCATTGATGATTCAGGCGTGTACTTGCCTGCAGGCTGGACAACATAGCCTTCTTCGCTGGTGATGTTGTTGACGTAGAGCTCGGCCGTCCAATTGTCCCGGCCATAACCTACGCCCACATTCATCGACAGTGCTGAATCATTGATGTAACGCGAGTTTGAGGGGAGTCCCAAGCCGTTTGAACCTTCGATAGTACCGAAAGTACCGCCTTCATTTCGGATGCTTACGCCCGATGAAGTGCCATAGGCCATGCCTTGGGTGTCTTCCATAAAGGCTGCGCTTCCAGCAACACCACTTACGCTGCTACCTCTGTAGACCATAGCGGCATTAAACCAGGCGTCACCGCCGTTCCAGCTAAAGTCATATCGCGCTCGGATGTTTCCTGAGAGCGAAGGTGAAAGTGGCAGTTCAGAGCCCACCGGTACAGCGACGCCTTGGAGCTGGTCGTTAATGCGCGTCAGCTCGGTATCTAAGTAACTTACCGCGCCGGCCAGCGTGAGATTGGCTGAGGCCATCAGGACAAAGTCCATGTCGATGCCTCGCGTTTCCGCGTCTCCCACGTTCTCCATGAATACCAAGAAGGCGACGTTTGACGGATCAAAACGAGAGACTTGAAGGTCGGTAATCTCGGTCTGATAACCCACAACGTTCAACCGGAGCCGACCGTCCATGAGCTCGGACTTTATACCGATCTCCATGTTCTCTAGCGTGTCAGTTTTCGCGACCGCTGGAACCACATAGCCCGCGTAAACGCCGGTTTGATTGGTGGCCAGCTGACCGGCATTACGGTTTTGCGTTGCAGGACGATAGCCCTCCGAGTACACGCCGTAAATCATAATGTCGTCAGAAAGCTGATAATCAAGCGATGCGCGAATAATGACGTCATCTTCTTTGGTCACACCATTTTTGTCGATTGATGAGATGTCTACTCGTCCATCTTGAATGGCTGCAAGCGTTGCCGCGTTATCACCACCACCTCGGAACATCTCTTTAACACCGCCGCCGTAGGTATCGGCCGCCCCCGGGTAGTTATTAAGCGCTAGGAACTCAGCTTCTGTAAGTGTGCCTGAGTTAAGTCCACCCAGCGCCAGGAAGCGGTCAGTTGGGCTGTTGGAGAAGCGGTGACTGTTACAGAAGCCGTCACCGACACCGCCACCACCGTTACCGCCATAACGACAACCGAAGCTGAAGTTTGAGGCGCCGCGAAGCTGCGTTTCAAGCTCATAGCTTCGTGCACTAAAGGTCGCAGTCAGGTTGTCGTTGATGTCAAACGCCACCTGTCCGAAGAACGCAAATTCTTCTTCAGTCCGCGTGTAGTCGTTAAAGAATGTTGTATCGACACCGGTCGGACCGACCTGATTCGTACCCGCAACGCCGGGAATTGTGACGTTTGCGAGTTGGTACGGTGACTGCGCGTTTGCGCCGTAATAATTCACCTGGAACTCACTGAACGCATCGCCACTGGATTTGTACTGGAACTCACCAATCGTATTGGTGGTCACTTCACCCATGTAGATGCCCGCCAGGAAACGCACCCGGTTGTCAGGGTCAGTGCTGACGCGAAGCTCGTGCGTAGTTCGCTCGTTGCTTGATGTGTCACGGTACATTTTCGTTGGATCAAAACAGGTGTTCTGTTCCACTGAAGTGTCCGCGGCGTAGATGTTTCCGCTACACAGGTAGTACGTAATATAACCGCCACCATTGTTGTAGTGCGTGTAGTCAATCAGTGAATCGATTTCGCGATCCAGGTAACCGCCCGCATAAACGACATCGAGGCCGGCTATTCGACCTTCAAGCGTCAGCGTTGTTAGGTCAAATTCATCGTTGTTGGTTTCAGCGATGTATTTGGCCTGCTTGTCGCGGCCAAGGCTTGGATCGATCAGGAACGAGCCGTCAACATCCAAGTCTTGTGACGTGTGCTGAACGAGAGCACTCCAGTCGTCGTTGATATCCCACTTGAAACCTGCTCTGTAGCCCGCATAGATGGCTTCGTTCTGATCTTCGCCAGCAACATCATTGTTACTCGTGCTGCGTATCTCGGTCAGCGGGAAGTCGCCAAAGTAGGGGCCGTAACCGATCGAGTTTCGATCTACTACTTCGCCCGCGGGGGTGAAAGTTGATTGAATGTTATCGATCCAGCCGCCCTGCGTGTTGCTGTAACCGACAAAGCGTAAGGCCATGTTGTCACCGATAGGCAGGTTGACCATGCCCTCGATGTTGTTACTGCCGGCACCACCGGTTGTGTTTGCAAAACCAGCATCAATGCGCGCTTCGGTCTCGCCGATAATGGGCTTGTTCGTGATCATGCGGATCGTGCCCGCTTGTGAGCTTGCACCGAACAGTGTGCCCTGTGGCCCTGACAGCGTTTCGAGCCGCTCAATATCGGTGGCGTAGACATCGAGGTTTCTAGCACCGAGTGATACTGGTATCTCGTCGACATAGAGGGCAACGCCAGGCGCTGAGCCTTGCGCCAGTGCAACTGTTGCGCTCGATTGCTCTGTCGCTGAACCGCGAATATAAATTTCTTTGTTGCCCGGACCAATGCCGGCATCGACGACGTTGGGCAGGAAGTTAACGTAATCATCAAAGGTCATGATGCTTTGTGCGCGGAGGCTGTCGCCCGAGAGTGCTTGAACCGACACAGGAACATCCTGAGCATTCTCGGCTCGCTTAGTGGCGGTGACGACCACCTCTTCCATCATGGCACTTGCGCCGCGATTTGTCTGTGCAAAGGCTGTTGACGCTAAAGCCGGGGTCAGCACCGCGGCAACGGCTAGCGATAGAGGCCGCTTGCCAAACTTTTTGGTGAGAAACATAGAGCTCTTCCATTTTTTTAGAGTGGTGGAAAGATTCTAGCTCAAAGTATTTAAATGCTCCACCCCGTTAGTAAAAACAACAAGTCATTGGTTTTATTGATAAAATTTAATAAAAATGTAAATTTTCAATGGTTTAAATGCTTTTCACCCTTTTGATTCGGAGGTGGCACGCTTCTTTGCGCGTAGCTGATACACTTTGAATTCACGTTAATAAGTAACTTTCCTATGCCGAAGTTGTCCGACCGCGGCTTTGTTATCGACAAAGCCGTTTTCATACCCTCCATTATTTTCCTGCTGAGTTCGGTGCTGCTAGTACTCGCCCTTCCCGAGGCCAGTGACGCGGCGTTTGCCGACTTGCAAAGTACGATTGTCACGAATGCCAGCTGGTTTTATGTGCTGGTCATGGCGATTCTTTTATTTGCAGTCTGCGTTCTCGCGCTGTCGCGTTACGGTGAAATTCGATTGGGCCCTGATAACTCAAAGCCCGAATACAGCCTGTTTTCATGGCTCTCTATGCTCTTTGCGGCCGGCGTCGGAATAGGACTCATGTTCTACGGTGTTGCGGAGCCCGTCGTTCACTACTTAAGGCCGCCGATAGGCGAAGGTGCGGCGGTTGGCGGTGTTCGTCAGGCCATGAACTTGACGTTTTTGCACTGGGGATTCAACGCGTGGTCGACCTACGCAATGATGGGCCTTGTTCTCGCATACTTTTCGTATCGTCGAGGACTACCGCTGACCCTGCGTTCAGCGTTTTATCCCATTATTGGTGACCGCATTCACGGCCCTATCGGGGCGTCAATCGACGTCTTTGCCATTGTCTGCACGACGTTTGGTATCTCTACAAGTTTAGGACTGGGAGTCTCACAGCTCAATACAGGACTGAACTACTTATTTGATGTGCCAATCACCGGGACGATTCAGTTCGCGCTGACGATGGGGATTATGGCGCTGGCCGCGGTGTCGGTTGCACTGGGTCTTGATACCGGTATTAAGCGTCTTTCAGAGATCAATTCTTATCTCGCCATTTCACTTTTGTGTTTTATTCTTGTGGCCGGCCCTACCGTCCTCATTCTCAGTGGTGCGCTGGAGAATTTCGGTCACTATTTTGCCAGTTTGATCCCCACCTCTTTCAACTTGTTTGTCTACCAGGACACTGATTGGTTAGGTGGCTGGACTATTTTTTATTGGGGCTGGTGGATTAGTTGGACGCCGTTCGTCGGAATTTTCATTGCTCGAATTTCTCGGGGTCGAACCATCAGAGAGTTCCTGATCGGTGTCACTGTCGTGCCCACGTTGTTTGTCGTGTTGTGGATGAGTGTTTTTGGGGGGAGCGCTATTGAGCTGATTCAGGGCGGCGAACAAGCCTTTGGCGAAGCGGTGGCGTCCGATCAGCCCTTAGGTCTTTTCCTTTTCCTAGACTACATGCCGGGCACGATGATTTTGTCGGTGCTCAGCCTCGCGATGATCATTATTTTCTTTGTAACGTCAGCCGACAGCGGCGCGCTTGTCTTGAATATGATGGCGTCTGGCGGTGTGGACGATACGCCGCCGTTACAGCGCGTCCTGTGGACCGCAATTATTGCGGCCGTTTCGGCAACATTGCTGATTAACGGGGGTTTAGATGCGCTTCAAACGGCGACGATCGCCAGTGCGCTCCCGTTCTCTTTCGTGCTGCTGGGTGCATTGTGGGGATTACAGCGATCGCTGAGATCAGAAGTGTCTGTCATGAACGTGCGGGCCCCTGCAAGTTTTGACTCCGATAGTGATACTGACTGGCAGTCACGGCTCAAGGCCTTGCTCAAGGAGCCGTCAAATAAAAATGTTCTAACGTTTCAGCGTGAGGTCGTACTACCAGCGCTTGGCACGTTTGCGACCGAGCTTTCAAATAACGGTGTGAACGCGAGCGTGATTGACACCGTGAGCGAAGAGGGCAGTGTCGAGCTAACGATCACGGCAGGTGATGAAATTGATTTTTGTTACTCAGTCAAGCTTGCGCCGCAAACGACGGACAGTGTCGTGGACATAGAGGGTGAAGCGCTGGCATTACCGTTGGAGGGTTCGACATCGGTGACCGAGGTGCATTTGCGCGGTGGGTCGGCGAGTTATTGCGTGTGGGGTCTGACCGAGTCGCAAATTATTGGTGACGTTCTAGCGCAGTACGAACAACATCGCAGAACCTAGTCAACGATCGTAATGGCCGTTGCCTCAAGGCGACTTCCCGTGGGGTTGAGTGCCCTCATTGTTGGGATCATTCGGTTGAGATTGGCTTGTCTGTCGTCAGGGGCGGGGTGTGTGCTTAAGAAGGCAGGTGGTCGATCGTCATTCAGCGCGGCCATTTTTTGCCAGAGTGTGACTGCAGCCTCCGGGTCATAGCCTGCAAGCGTTGCAAGTCGCATTCCGAGCCCGTCCGCCTCGCGCTCAGCGGTTCGGCTATTGGGCAGCTCTAGCGCAACTTGCGCTAATAATTCGGCGCTTTGTCCAGCACTCCCGCTGCCGTCGGTGGCCGCGCTGACGGCCGCCAGGCCCAACTGAATCGCCATGGCCCGCGACATTCGCTCGGCCGTGTGATTCGCCAGTGCGTGTGAAATTTCATGGCCCATGATTTGCGCGAATTCGGCATCGGTGAGCGAGAGTTGTTCAAAGAGACCTGTGTAGACGGCCATTTTTCCGCCCGCCATACACCAGGCGTTAACGACCTCGTCGTCATCAACAATCACCACACTCCAGTCCCAATTTGAGGACTGCGGGTACTGCTGAGTTGCGGCAGTTACGACCCTGCCGGCCACTCTCCGGACACGAGAATCAACCTGCGGCTGGTCAGCAATTTTTTGTTCACCGCGAAATGAGTCAACGGCTTGTTGATAGGCGCCTCTGGATTGCTGAATCGCAGACGCAGGCGATACGATCAGAAACTGGCTTCGTCCTGTCGGACTCGTTGTGCAGGCTGAGAGCGCTAAAAGCAAGAGTGATGCGGTGACCAGTGTACGAGTGGGCATTGATTAAACCTTGAATCCTTCGGTAGTCGTTGACACCAGGTGCGAGCATTGTGGCACTACCCTGGCTCCGATTCGGCACCAGCAACCACGCGCAAAAGACCGCGATAGACCCGCGTCGCATCAGCTTGTCCTTCGAGTATGCGATACATCTCTTGGCAGATAGGTACTTTGACACCGTGTTGTTTTGCAAGGGCCACTACCGTTGCGGCACTTTTCACGCCCTCTGCCACCATGTTCATGGCATTGGTTATTTCTTCAACAGTTTTTCCGGTGGCTAACTCGAGACCAACATAACGGTTTCGACTCTGAGCACTGGTGCATGTCGCGATCATATCGCCCATTCCGGCAAGACCTGCAAAGGTCTCTTGCCTCCCACCCAGCGCCGTGCCCAAGCGTGTTGCCTCTGCAAGCCCTCGGGTGATCAGTGCCGCTCGCGTATTGTCTCCCGCGCCCAAGCCATCGCCGAGACCGACTGCCAGGGCGATAATATTCTTAAGGACACCACCGAGCTCGCAGCCGGTTACGTCATCATTGTGATAGACACGAAACAGGCCCACATTAAGTGTGGGTTGCAGCCACTGAGCAGCAGGGTCATCGAGCGCCAATACGCTCGCTGCCGCTTTGCCGGTCAGAATCTCTTTTGCCAAGTTAGGGCCTGACAGCACGCCGATTGGATGCTGTGGACAGAACTCGCGGATGATTTCAGTCATCCGTTTTTGTGTGCTCGCCTCGAGTCCCTTGGTCATGCTGATAATCGGTACTCCAGCAGGGACTAACGGTGCCACGCGTTCAAAGACGCTTCGGAACATGTGCGAGGGAATGGCGACAAAAACGGCGTGTGCATTGCACAGCGCAGTCTCGAGGTCGGTTGTAGCGCGCAAAAGGGGGTTGAGAGACAGCCCTTCTAGGTAACGCGCGTGCGTGTGCGTGTCGTTTATTTCGCGAACGACGTCAGCGTCACGAGCCCACAGTGTCACCTGAGCATTGCGACTGACGAGCGAGGCGAGTGTCGTCCCCCATGAGCCGCCTCCAATCACTGCGAGCCGTGTATTGCTGTCTTTTGCACTATTCACAGGAGGTTCCAATGCGATTGCTCGTTCATGACGCGCGAGAATGGCGTGTCGCAATGAAAACATCAAGTTCAGGTAAATTAGCGACCGATTTGGGGGTAGACTGGGTTTGCTGAGCCAATGTCAAAAAGAAATGGAGCGACTGTGGAGTACGGAATTGTCAGTTTGTTACCGACAGCCTTGGTGTTGGTCCTCGCTATTATCACGCGACGCACCCTAGAGTCGGTGGTCGCAGGCGCATTGTTTGCGTTTTTATTAATGGACGGCACAGGCTTCATTGCCACAATGGCGGTTGTGTCGTTGGATGTGTTGCGTGACGAAGACGTCGCTTGGATTATCCTCGTGTGCGCGCTTTATGGGACTTTTATTGCCCTGCTGGTTCGCAGCGGCGGCTCTACCGCGTTTGGTCATTTGTTGCTCGCACGCCTCACCTCAAAGCGCCAAAGCCTGTTAGCCACCTGGGCCGTCGGACTGATGATCTTTTTGGACGACTACTTAAACTCGCTGACGGTGGGCGCCACGATGAGGGCGGTTACCGATAAATTCAAAACGTCGCGGGCGATGCTGGCCTATGTGGTTGACTCAACGGCCGCACCGATGTGCTTACTGATACCCATTTCAAGCTGGGGTGCTTATTTTGCGGGCTTGCTGGAGAAGAATGAAATAGCCGCCGACGGTCAGGGTTTGGGGCTTTTCGTTGAATCTATCCCGTACATGTTTTACCCCATTATTGCGCTGTTAATAGTGCCGCTCGTAATCATGGGTGTGATTCCCCGTCTTGGTGCCATGAAGCAGGCCGAATATCGCGCCGAGGCAACGGGTGATTTAGGTGCTATCAGCGATTCTGAGGGTGAGAGTCCGGTGGGGAACGGCGGCCCCAGCACATTCTTCTTGCCTATCGTGGCGTTACTGTTTTTTACCGTTGTTCCTAATGTTGATTTACTCCGCGGTGTCATCGCTGGAATTTTAGTCACGCTGATTTACTTTGCCTCACTGAGGCTCATGCCGCTTTCAGAGCTGTTTGACACCTGCACCAACGGACTCAAAATTATGGTGCCCGTCTTGGCGATGCTGCTGGCGCTGTTTATTTTTGTCGAGGCCAATGACCGAATAGGGCTGACCGAGTACGTCATTCAAGCAGTACAACCTTACATGACCGCGATGTGGCTTCCGGTCATTATTTTCGTCACCATGTCTGCGGTTTCCTTCGCAACGGGGTCAAACTGGGGTGTCATCGCCATTGCCATGCCCGTCGCCTTCCCACTGGCGCAGGCTTACGATGTCAGTATTCCCCTCGTGATTGGGGCACTGTTGTCGGCGAGTGGCTTTGGCAGTCACGCCTGCTTTTACTCGGACTCGACGGTGCTCTCAGCGCAGGGTGCTGGGTGTGACACTTACCAGCACGCTGTGACACAGATTCCCTATGCGATCTTGGCGGCCACAATTGCGGCGCTCTTGTTCCTTATTGCGGCCATGGTCGTCTGACGTCTAGCGTGGGGGATGGGCACCACGTATTCTAGTTAACACGTTTTGTTGCTCTGCCCAGGAACGGGATTGATGGCTGAATCCGTAGAGGACCTCAAATGGTTAATTGGAGTACATCCATGAAAGGCCCTGTCACGCATTACCTTATCACCACGTTCTGCCTCGCCTTTCTCTCCGCCTGTGGCGGTGGGAGCGGCGGTGGCGACAATGTGCCGCCCCCTGCGGTTGTGACACCGCCTATCCCCGATCCAACAGGACTTTGGGTGCAGAGCGAGGATGACGGTGCGGGGCTTTCAAGTTACGCACTGACGCTCACCGAAATTGCTGTAACACGTGCCGCAATGGGCGATGTTGCTCTTGAGGCTGCTCCCACGGCCGATGGCGCCTCTAACAGTGGGTTTTCCACGACGTATACGCTGGAGTCCAGCGTCGATGAATACGATATTGTGAAGTATAACGGCTCGATACTTGCGCTAGCGCCAAGTCGCAGTGGCTGCTGCTACGTCATTGAGCCGCTTGCGGCGTCCAGTGTGTTACCTGCGCCCAATGAAGATCCATCGGCGCACAATATTGAGCTTTTCGTGACTGATCCTCAGTCTGGCACAGCCTCACCCGCGGGCATTATCGAGCTTGAAGGCGACGAAAGTGCCGAGGGAATGTATCTGTCGGAAAATCGCTTACAAGCGCTGATATCCACCGCCTGGTGGGGGACGTTTGGCGACCGACTGACGACTTCGGATGGCTGGATGGATCAGCACGTTTCGCTGCTCAGCTTTGACGTGTCTGACCCGCAGAGTCCTGAGCCCGTGAGCGAGCTCACCATAGAGGGCGCACTCGTGACCTCGCGGCGCACAGGCAACGAGATTCACATTGTGTCGCGGCACGCGCCCATTATTGAAGGCTTGATTCCCTATCCACAAACCGAGGAGGAGGTCGCCAATAACGAGGCTGTGCTCGCAGAGGTGACGGAGGAAGACGTTCTCCCTGAGATTCTTCTTAACGGTGAGCCGACATCAACTCTCACCCTTGACCAGTGCTATCGCGTCGATCCTGAGCACCCCTTAGCACTGCCGTCTTCGGGAGACTCGACGCTGACAACATTGCTCACAGTCTCCGCTGAAACGGGTGAGATTCTTCGCTCGGCGTGCATTTCAGAGCCCATCTCTGGGGTGTATATGGGCGAGCGCTTTGTGGCGCTGACACACATTCGCTGGGATCTCGAGACAGGCGGCACCATGGTCCATGTTCTCGAGCGCGATTCTTTTGAGTATCTGGGCTCTGAGCGCGTTGACGGCGCATTATACAGCGGCGGGAATGCTGACTTTCGCATTAGCGAGTCGAGTGGCGTTTTGCGTTTGGTGACCACCGAGTGGACTGACAATCCTGACGATGCGCTTAAGCATCGCTTGTTCACCTTATCGCCCCAGAGTGACGCCCCGGAGCTTGAGGTATTGGGTGTTTTGGGCGACGCAGAGGACAGTCGCATTGGCAAGCCCAACGAAGACCTTTACGGCGTACGTTTTATGGGGGATCGGGCTTACATGGTGACGTTTGAGCGCACTGACCCACTGTATGTCATCGATCTCTCAACCCCCAGCCGTCCTGAAATTTTAGGTGAGCTCGAGGTTCCGGGTTTTTCAGACCTGCTTCATGAAGTGTCCGATGCGTTGCTTCTCGGCCTGGGTTCAAGCGAGCGACGCCACCCAAAGCTTGAGCTTTACAATATTAGCGATGTGGCGAGCCCCATCTCTCAAAGTCTTGTCGAACTCGGCAGTGAGTTGGACTGGGCCTACAGTCCAGCGCAATACAACCGCTACGCCCTGACCTATTTGTCAGGCGATGACACCGATCGATTGACGGTCCCTTATGCTACTGGGGGCGTGGTGGATGGCATTTGCTGCCCATCGTTTGATCGTATTGCGCTGTTCGAAATTACCGGCAAGCGCACGCCCGCGGAGGCTCAGATTGTTCCTGTGGGTGAAGTGTCACTGACACCAGGGTCGGTAGATGGCGACACACGAGTTGTGCTGGACAGCGACGCCTTATATGTTATTTCGCGAGTCGATTTTTTGAGTGGTTTTTGGTCAAACCCAGAAGCTGCAGTGTCAGTCAGACCCGATTAGGAAAGTGGGCTCGGTGGGTTGATGGAATAATCACAGAGGGCTTTTATGCGTCTTGTCTTAATGTCCTTAGGCATCGGCCTATTTTCTTTTTCATGCAGCGTCTTTGCTGATGCCTCTGCCCCTGTTTGCGAGCACGAGGGCGTTCAGGTCTTCACTGACTTTCAGGGCGGAAATGTCACTGGGTGTGAATTTTCTCGCGCGGGCAAACTATCGATCGAAATCGCGCCCGAAGACGAGCCAATCAATACGAGTCCCTGGTATGCGTTTCGCTTAGAGGCCGAGGTTCAGACGCCGGTTCCCATTGTCTTGGACTATGGCTCGTATAAGCACCGCTATACGCCAGACCTTAGCATCGACGGCATAAAGTGGCAGACCTACCCCCAGGCAAAAGTCTCGCTCAATAAGAACAAAACACAAGCCGGGTTTAGTGTGATTATCCCGGCCCACCGCTCCTTAGTGATCGCGGCTCAGCCATTGCTGACCTCGTCACATTATGCCACTTGGCTACAGGGGTTAAGCGAGGAGCAAGGTGTTTCGATTGGCTCTGCAGGACAGTCTATCGAGGGACGAAGGTTGTGGCGGCTAACAACGCCGCCTAAGAAACATACGCTGTTATTGCTTGGGCGTCAGCACCCACCCGAGACGACCGGCGCTATCGCGCTTATGAGCTTTGTTGAGCGTTTGTTTGAAGACGATGTGTTGGCCAGACGTTTTCGCGACAAGGTTGGTATTTTGTTGTACCCCGTGATCAATCCAGACGGCACGGACCGAGGCTATTGGCGCCACAATTTTCAGGGTAAAGATCTCAACCGAGATTGGGGGCCTTTCACTCAGCCCGAGAGCCGCGCCATCAATTTTGATGTTGCTAATTGGCTAGGCAAACATGACAGTCAGCTGGTGAAGGTCATTGACTTTCACAGTACCTATTCCGAGGTGTTCTACACGCAGCCAGACCGGTCTGCGTTGATCTTACCTAATTTGCTTGGCGACTGGCTGTCGACTTTTGACGGTGTAATGAAGTCGCAATTTAGTGACTTTGAGATTCGCCGTCAGACGTCCAAGAACCCCCAAGTGAATGCGGCGAAACACTACTTTTTTACTCAGTTCGGTGTGTCCTCTACTACCTTGGAAATCGGTGACGACACTGATTTGGCGTTTGTAAAAGCCTATGGTCGTGTGGCGGCCGAGGCTTTTATGTCGGCCTACTTTGACCAGCAGTCAGCGGTTATCAACGCCGATATTGTATTTCGAGGTGGATTGGTTGTTGACGGCACGGGTACTGCGCCTTTTTTAGGCGATGTGGCGGTGACCGACGGACACATCACGATGCTAACCCGCGGTACTGAAGTTGCTGCCAGTAAGGAGATAGACATTACTGGAAAAGTCATTGCCCCCGGTTTTATTGACATACACACGCATGCCAGAGTCGATCTTGTGTCACCGGAACGCGCACTGATGAGTAACTATCTAACCCAGGGAGTAACAACAGTTGTCATTGGTAATGATGGCGACGGAGCCACGCGTATTCAGAGTCGTTTTGACAAGATATTCAAGCACGGCGCAGGCACAAATGTGGCTCAACTTGTGGGTCACGGTGCGCTCCGACGCCGAGTGATGGACGATACGGGTCGGCCTGCAACGCAGGCCGAAATCGGTGAAATGAAGGCCATACTCGCTGAAGCACTCGACGAGGGAGCCATGGGACTTTCCACGGGGCTTTTTTACGCGGACGGTTCTTACGCTACAACCGAGGAGGTCATTGAATTGGCCAAAGTGGCCGCAGCGGAAGGTGCGATTTACGAGTCGCACATTCGGGCCGAGAGCTCTCGAGGCGTTGGCGTTCATGCGGCAGTCGATGAGGTCATTGAAATTGCGCGAGGCGCTGACATAGCGGCTCACATTGCGCATATTAAAGTGTTGGGGAAAGGTGTCTGGGGTCAAGCGGGGGAGATCGTTGAAAGAGTGCGCGAGGCTCGAGCGGAGGGCCTTGAGATTACAGCCGATCAGTATCCTTGGGTGGCCTCATCGACCCAACTTAAAAGTGCGGTGGTCAGCAAGGAGTATCAGCTGGGTGGCATTGAGGCGCTGCGCAAGCGCTTGTCCCTTAGTGATACGCGTGCCACGCTGCTTGAGGACATCGCGATTAATATCGATCGGCGTGGCGGCCCCAACAGTCTGTTATTAGTCGAGACGGAAGACCCTCAGTGGAGTGGTCTCAGACTCGATGCGATCGCTGCTGCTTTAAAAGTACAGCCTGCCGGGGCGGCGGCTCGGCTGATAACAGCGGGGCAGGCGCGCGTCGTGTCATTCAATATGACCGAAGCCGATATCAAAACCTTTATGAAGGAGCCCTGGGTAGCAACCTCCAGTGATGGTACCGATGGTCACCCTCGAAAGTTTGGCAGCTTCCCCCGAAAATACAGCGCCTACGTTCGAGACAGTGACACATTGTCGATCGCTAAATTCGTCCGTGCGAGTAGTGGTTTATCGGCGGATATTCTGGGGTTGGGTGATCGCGGTTATCTAGCCACGGGGATGATTGCCGATGTTCTGGTTTTGGATCCAGAGCGTTACCAAGAGAACGCGAGCTTTACGGAGTGGAATCGTTTGTCGAGCGGTGTAGAGCATTTGATGGTAAACGGTGAGTTCGCAATTTTTCAATCTGCCGTGACGGGCGTGAGGGCTGGCGTCCCGTTGCGTCGGCGTGAGGCGGTCCTGCAGTAGTGGGCAACAGTCAATTTGATGACTGAGCGGCACCAGATACCAGCTATTTTTGATGGTTCATGTGGGGGCTTTTGGCTTTTCGATCGTCTTTATTGTTTAGAGGCGCAAATAGATCATGACGAAACAACGAGAGCTGTCGAACTTATTTGAGTCTTTGCGAGATAGTCTGGGTCATTATGTCCGGCGTATGGTTCCGTCGAAGGATGTTGAGGATGTAGTCCAAGAGACATTCCTGAAGTTTTGCAAAGCCGATGCCGACCAGGAGATTCGATCGCCTCGGTCGTTTATGTTTAAGACCGCTAAAAACTTGGCACTCGATTATGTGAAGCGTGCGGAGCACCGCTTAACCGATTCCCTGAGCGCTGACGCGGACCATTTGAGTCTTTCTGATTTGAGTACGAGCCAGGGTTTGTCCGATCAGCTTGCTATCCAGCGAGAGCTGTCAGCGTTTTCGGATGCGCTGATTCGATTACCGGCGAAGTGCCGACAAGCATTTGTTTTGAGAAAAGTTTATGGATACACACATAAAGAGATTGCCAGTTTGATGTCCATCAGTGAAAAAACAGTGGAAAAGCACATTGCGCTCGGCATTCGGCGCACCACTGAATACTTATTCGAGCGATCCTATTTTGCTCCGGGTCAGGGAAAACCTGCCGATGTACACCTCATTACAAAGGCGTCGCGGGGAGGTCGCTCGTGAGTGATCAGAAACTACTGCGACGTCATTCTGAGCATATTGCGATGGCATCTGAGTGGATGGGCAAGTTAGACCGGGGCTTAACGGTGTCGGAGGAAGCGAGATTCAAGGCCTGGCTCTTTGAGGAGGACGGCAGTTACGAAGTTTTCATGGCAATGGCGAAGACATGGGATCGAATGGATTACTTAACCATGCTGGCGACGGAAAAGCCGACGACGACATTACCAGTCAGATCTAGGTGGTCTCACTTCGCCGTCGCCGCCGTCTTGATATGTGGCCTGTTCGCCTGGCAACAGCTGTTTTTGGCGCCGCAGCGAGGTGTTCTGCAAAGCGATCAATATGCAAAGACGCACGAGACTGACAAGGGCGAGCGGCGTGATCATCAGTTACCCGATGGCTCCCGGCTGAGCTTGAACACGAATACGCGAGTCGGCGTGCAATATTCTCCTGAACATCGCAATCTCTATCTGGAACAGGGCGAGATTCATTTGCGTGTTGAATCCGATCCGACTCGTCCGCTGACAGTTTTTGCAGGCGCTCGAATTTTTCGAGCGGTCGGGACAGAGTTCAATTTAGAGATCTCAGACGATCAGCAGATTGAATTAGTGGTGACTGAGGGGATAGTCATGATTGGCGTATTAGCGGCCGCACCCGATGGGGACGGTTTCTCGCGGCCGATGTTATTGCCTGACACCGGTACATTTGTAAGCGCGGGAAGAGAGCTGGTGGTTTCAACGTCGTCAGACTTACAGGAAATTGTCGAGGCGCCCGAGGCGATAGATCAGGAAGATATTGCAGTGAAGTTGTCATGGCGGGACGGGAATTTAATTTTTAGAGGAGAGTCCCTTGAGGAAGCGATCGCCGAGGTGGGGCGGTACACGGAAGTCGAATTCGTATTTCTGGATGAAACTGCAAAAAGACAAACCGTTTCGGGACTGTTTCGAGCGGGTGACGTCGACGGGTTATTGTTGACGCTTAGAAATAATTTCAATATTACACATGAGCTCGTGGCGGGTGATCGAGTTTTGCTTCGCACGCACGCAGTGGACTGACCCCTGCTGATGTGGGGTGAATGGTTGATATCGACATTTGCGCAATGTTGGGCGGGGTCCCGTGGTCGTCGAGTATCAATTCGGAGTTGCTTGGGTGGGGGTAAATCTTTGCTGGGTCGTCTTTTTTACAAGGAGATTAGATCGGCGCCGTCGAGTGTCTCCTGGGCCTGCATTGGATTTGCAGTGTTGTGTTGGGTGCCGTTTTCTCAGGCGACAGATTTGTCGAACGTTGCGAGGGATGTGGTGTTTGATGTGCCCACTCAGTCTGCTGATCTTGCGTTAATTGAGTTTGCTGAGCAGGCCGGCATTACGTTGCTATTTTCGCACGAGCTCACGAAAGGCAAAGTGACACGTGAATTAATTGGGGCGTACTCGATAGAGTCTGCCGCGCGCCGGATGTTAGAGGGCACCAACCTGGAGCCCTCCTTTGACAGCGGTGGAATGACCATCTCGTTATTAGAGAGGGAAACCTTGGACAAGGAGATAACAATGAAGAAAAACACCCCTCAAAGAGGAATTTTGGAGCAGTTAATCAGAGCTCCTCTTGCGTTTGCCGTCGCTTTAGGCTCTGGGCAGGTTGTCGCTCAAGACGACGAGCCCGCCTTAGAGGAAGTGATTGTGGTTGGCTCACAAATCAGAGGTGCATCGATATCAGAGGCGCTCGCTGTTAGCGTGCTAGATGCCGAGGCCATTGAGGCCATGGGCGTTGATTCGGGCGACGAGCTGCTCGCGCTAATCCCAGAAAACGGACAGAACTTTTTCAACGAGGCCGAGAATATTTCAGGGGGCGTAAACTCAGGCCGGGGTGACTTGGGTGCGTTTAACCTTCGAAATTTAGGTACGGGCAATACGCTCGTCTTACTCAACGGTCGCAGGCTGGTTAATTCAGCGACGTATCAGACTGAGGAGGTGGGTGGCAGTTTTATTCCAGTGAATACCGCTAACTCCAATCACCTTCCGGTTTGGGGCATCGACCGCGTTGAGGTGCTTCGAGACGGCGCTTCAGCGATTTACGGTGCCGATGCAGTCGCAGGTGTTGTGAATACGGTACTAAAAGACGACTTTGAGGGCTTTAATATTCGTTTTCGTCACTCAGAGTTCGACAATACGCCCAGTACGCGTCAGAGCATCACGGCCGAGTGGGGGCAAGATTTTAACGACGGTCGAACGAACGTGGGTGTCTTCTTTAACTATTACCATCGCGATCGGGTGAGCTCTAACGACGATCCGCGGTGGGCTGATTCCGACTTCAGAAGTAGAATTCCAGAGGATTCTCCTTGGGCCGGCAGTACGTCTTTCAGAAACAACTCGGCAAACGGTCTCTATCCTCAAATGGATGTGCGTACGTCGCGCGAGCCGACCAGTTTGAACGGCGTCATCACTGACACCGCGGGGGAATTCGAGACCTATGCTGTTGGCGATTCACGTTGCCAATATGCAATTAGTGCGACCCATTGTGGCGCCGTTGACGGTCAGGGCACCTCTCGCTACGACTTAAACGGGAATAATGGCTTTGGGCGAGATTTGGCGTCGGAACTCGATCGGATGAGCGTTTTTGCCAACATCACTCACGAGCTCGAAAACGGTGTTGAAAGCTTTACCGAGATTTCCTACTACGAGTCTGAAACGAATCTTATTCGTCATGCATCTTCACCCTTTAGTTCGGTGAAGCTGATTATGGGTGCGGACAACCCATATAACCCGCTGGGTAGTGGTCCAGGGCGGCTCTCAGGTCCGGACCTTGACGAGGCAATGGCCGGTGTTCCCGCTGAGGGCCTCGATTTAATTATTGATAACTATCGTTTTGGTCAGGTGCCTCGTGTTGTTGACAACAATGGCGACATGTTCCGAATTCTTCAGGGTCTTCGAGGCTCGCAAGGCGATTGGGATTGGGAGACTGCTTTTTCCTACGCTAAGGCGGGGAAGGACGATATTACGCATAATCGCATCTCCAATAATTTGGCTCAAGAAGCCTTGAATGACTCTTCTTCTGCGGCATTTAATCCATTCGACTCGACCCGCGAGGGCTCGAATATCGATCGTATTTTGGTCGACGTTTACCGTAAATCTGAGACTGAACTCACCACCTTTGACTTTAAGGTTTCCAAAAACAATCTCTTTGAGTTGGGTGCTGGGTCTGTATCGGGTTTAATCGGATTTGAGTGGAGAAAAGAAGAGTATTCTGATGATCGGGATCCGCGTCTTGACGGTACCATTGTCTTCACCGACTACCAGGGCGACACCTTCCCCTACGTCAGTGATGTTGTTAACTCCTCTCCCACGGGTGACAGTGCTGGAGGACGCAATGTTAGATCAGTATTTGCTGAATTACAGATTCCTGTTTTAGAAAATTTGGACGTCCAGTTAGCAATTCGAAGCGAAAATTACTCGGATGTCGGCGACGGTAATATTTCTGTTGGAAAAGCAGCGTTTGGCTATCGACCCTTTGAACCACTGTTGATTCGTGGATCGTGGTCCGAGACGTTTCGAGCACCTAACTTAGTGACTGTTAACGAAGGATTGGTTGCTCGAAGTAATACCCGAACCGATTGGACCTGTGATTATGTCAATCAGGTCACGGGTGAGGCCTATGACCTGGATTGCAGAAACTCTACACAGCGTTCCGCACAGGGCAGCGAGTTGCTTACGTCTGAGACGGGTGAAAGTACGTCTATAGGGTTTGTACTGGAGCCAATAGAGGGCCTTACCGTAACAGCAGACTTTTGGAGTATTGAGAAGGACGACACGATTGGCCTTTTCGGTGAAGAGAACCACATGATCTTGGATCTCTTCTACCGTTTACAAGCCGGCACGACGGACTGCTCAATGACCTTTAACCCAGCGGTCGTTCGAGACGCGCCCGATGACGACCAGATTGCGGCATTTGCCGAAGCGGGTATTTGTCCTGGTGGAACGGCGATTCGTGTAGATGACGCTTACGCGAACCTTGATAAGAGAACCCTTGAGGGATATGACATTGGTGTTTACTACGAGGTAGACACGCAAGCGGGTAACTTCAGCTTTAGGTACAACGGATCATACCTTGATAAGTTTGAACAGGAGGCATCAGGTGACGCCGCACTGTTGGTAGCGAGCCAAGCCAGTGGAGCCATACCAGCGAACATTCCTATTGATGGCTTTGCCGACTTGCTCGGCCGCGATGGTAATCAAGAGGAGCGGCACCGTGCCAGTTTGCGCTGGCGACGTGGTGACTTTGGTGCGTCGCTCTCGGGCTATCAAGTCGGCTCCTTTTATCAAAGCGCCTTAACACTGAGCGACGGAACGCGTTATGTGATTCCATCGATGACAACTTACGATGCAACGTTTGATTATCGCTTTGACATGGGCGATACCCGTTCACGGTTGCGTCTTGGTGTGAAGAATCTCACTGACGAGCGAGCGCCGTTAGCCGACCGTTACTTCGGTTATTTTGCTGACGCTCACTCTGACTATGGTCGTTACATGTACGTTGACCTTAGGATGAGCTTCTAAATTTTTTAAGGGCAGGCACGCGCCACGTCTTACTGATTTAGGCCTCCGCAAGGGGGCCTTCTAGTCTCTTGGGATGCATAAATGCAAGTAGCACACACTTCAAACCAGTCTTTGGCTAAGACTTTGGGGCTCTGGGTAGGACCTATTTTGTTTGTTGCGATGCTCCTCGCAGGACAATCACAACAGACGATGCCCATGGATGCGTGGCTCGTGGCGGCCGTTGGGCTTTGGATGGCCGTGTGGTGGTCTACTGAAGCCGTCCCTGTGGCGGCTACGGCATTTATCCCACTGATTTTGTTTCCGGTTTTGCAGGTGACGCCGGTCAAGGCGGTCGCACAAAGTTACGCGCATCCAACAATTTTTCTATTTTTGGGTGCCTTTATGCTGGCACTTGCGGTAGAGAAGTGGTCGCTGCATCGGCGGATAGCGCTTACGGTATTGTCGCGAACAGGCACCGATGGTCGGAAGCTTATTCTCGGGTTTATGATCGCAGCGTCGCTCTTGTCCATGTGGATGACCAATACCTCAACGGCCATGATGCTCCTCCCCATAGCGGCTTCAGTTGCGGCGATGGTTGCTGAAAAAGCCTCGGGCGCCAGTGCAGAGAGTAAAAGGACTTTCCAAGTGGCACTGCTTTTATCACTCGCCTACGCCACAACTATTGGCGGTATGGCCACGATCATCGGGACCCCACCCAACGTGCTGCTTGCGGGCTTTATTGAAGAGACCTATGGACTGCAAATTGCCTTTATGGACTGGATGTTAATTGGCTTACCCTTGGCACTGATTTTATTGCCGCTGGGATGGGTCGTGCTTACTCGAATCGCGTTTACGGTGGATATTGCGGAGAGTAAAGAGGCCGGCGACGTTATTACTGACATGCGACGGCAACTGGGTGTGATGCACGCCTCGGAACGTCGTGTTGGTCTTTTATTTCTCGCCGTGGTGTTTTTATGGATGACCCGCTCATGGTTAAACGATTTCTCGGGCCTTGAAGGCGTCAGTGATGCGGGAATCGTGATGGCTGCAGCACTTTTACTCTTCGTGATTCCCGCAGGTGATGGGTCGGGGCAGCGACTCATGGTTTGGGAGGATGTCTCGCGGCTTCCTTGGGGTGTGCTTATTTTATTTGGTGGTGGCCTCGCGCTCGCCGCTCAGGTGTCAGGCTCGGGTTTAGCAGTTTGGTTAGGCGAGTCACTCTTGCCGGTCGCCAGTCTTGGCGTTTTAGTCCTGATCGTTGCTGCCGCGGGGTTGGTGGTCTTCCTCACCGAGCTCACCAGTAATTTAGCCACTGCAGCCACTTTTCTGCCAGTCATTGCCGCAATTGCCGCGCAGTCGGGCATTGAGCCGTTGGTGTTATGTGTTCCGGTTACGCTCGCGGCCAGCTGCGCGTTTATGCTGCCGGTAGCGACGCCTCCAAACGCCATCGTGTTTTCGTCGGGTGTTTTAACCATTCCCGAAATGGTGAGGGCCGGTTTTCTGATGAATCTCATCGCCCTCGTTGCGCTGACGATTCTTGCGACCGTCGCGGTACCGTTGGTATTTTGATGTTGCCCAAGATGATCAACCGGGCCCCTGCATTCAAACGGTTGCTGGTGTTTTTGACAGGATTGGCTGCCTTCGTGTTCATAGCCGGCGCGCTGGGACAGACGACTTCGCTAAACCGTGTGTTGTTTGTCGGCAATAGCTACTTGTACTACAACGACAGCCTCCACAACCACGTGAAACGCCTTGTTGCGGAGCGTTATCCTGATACCGAGTCACGGCGTCTCGCTTATAAGTCATCAACGATCGGTGGTGCCCGATTGAGTCATCACAACATAGATTGGCTATTAAAGCCTGGCCAAATCGGCGTTGATCGGCCTTTTCAAGCGGTCATTTTCCAGGGCGGTAGTTTCGAGCCCTTAACGGCTGGCACTCGGAAGATCTTTGTCGACACGGCGGTGAGCTACGCTGAAAAAGTGCGGGCTGTCGGTGGAAGGCCATTCCTGTACATGACCCACGCTTACGTATCGCCCCATCGACGAGCCAAACCGGGAATGATCAATCGTATTAGCGACACCTATAGGTACGCGGGCAGGGAAGCCAAGGCCGAGGTAATACCTGTGGGCTTGGCATTCGAACGATCCTATAAAGAGCGTCCTGATTTTTCGCTTCACATGGAGTTTGACGGTACACACCCAAACCTTCACGGGACGTTTCTCGGCGCCTATGTCACGTTTTTTACGCTGTACGGTGATACGGTGAGTAGGCTGGACTACGATTATTTTGGAAGAGTCAGCGCAGAAGAAGTTGCATACCTGCAGCGGATTGCGAAGGAAACGGTTGCTGATTTTCGCACTAGGGATATGTGATTCGATTTTGTTAACATACCGCTGACATTTGCACGTTTGGGAATACGCTATGCTGAATTCGTTAAGACATTGGTACGAGCAAAATCGGATCAAGCCCATACAAGCTGGGCTCGCGATTTCTCGGCTGCTGCGCGACCCCGATGATACGAGTCAGGTATTCAAGGTCCTCGAAGCACTTCGTGGCGACTCTTTGAGCAGAGCACTTCGTCGCATGAGTAGTGAGGAGCGCGGCCAAATATTGCTAGAGAAGCAGTCTAATATCGTCAAAGCCTTGAACGATCGAGAGGCGCTGGCGGCGCTCCCCGAAGGCAGTATCGGGAGGGCCTACTATGACTTTGTCCATGCGGAGGGTCTGTCCGCTGACGGTCTGATTGCGTCCAGCCACGAGGCGCCTCGTTTCGAAAAAATTGGAGAGAAGCAGCGCTGGTTAGGCGACCGCTTGAGAGATATCCATGACTTGCAGCATGTGATGACGGGTTACGGAAGAGACACCTTAGGTGAGCTGTGTTTGCTGTCATTTATGACCACGCAGGTGCCTTCTCGCGGCATCGACTTCATCATTTTCATGGGCCGCACAAAAGGTCAAAAGGAGCAGCCCGGGCTGAACTTGAAAGAGCTCGTCGGCGAGGGTCGACAAATCGGTGAGGCGGCTGACTGGATGCTGTTCACGTGCTGGGAAGATCGTCTGCACGAGCCTCTCGAGAGTGTGCGAGCGGAGTTGGGTTTCAAGCCGCCAGTTAAATACCGCGAGGCACTGAGGTCGCTTGAGGGCGATCAAATGATTGGTCGATCGGTGGCCGCCTAAAGATTGTCGGTATGCGAGTCACACAGAGACCGGTAGCGCGAGGGCATTAAGCCACGCTAACCTGTGGGTGTAGAGTAAAATAAAGGGCGTTAAGCGGTTTTGGCGCCAGCGAGGAGAATAAAAAATGAATACGGCAGTGCCAGCACGAGCAAAATTTCACCACATGAAAGACGGAACAGCCGATGATTGGATGATCATCGGCGCCGAAGTTCAGGAGTCAGCAAAGACACTGTACCAGCGCATTATTGACCATCTTTTACTTCTAGAGGGTGATTGCGGTGGTTTTCCCGTTGATCGTTTGACGCACTGTCTCCAGACAGCCACGCTCGCGCACAAGGACGGAAAAGACGAAGAGTACGTTGTTTGTGCGCTGCTTCACGACATCGGCGATACCTTGGGTCCAGCGAATCATGCAGACATTGCGGCGGTGTTATTAGAGCCTTATGTGAGCCAGGAAAATCACTGGATGGTGAAGCATCATGCGGTTTTTCAAGGATATTACTTCTTTGAGTATCTCGGTCTTGATAAGAACATGCGTGAGCAATACAAGGATCACGCATTGTATGAGCGGACGATCGAGTTTATCGAGCAGTATGATGCGCCGGCGTTTGATCCTGATGCTGAAACTTACGCATTGTCATTTTTCGAGCCCATGATTCAGCGCGTCTTCGCCAAGCCAAAGCAGTCACTCTATAAGTCTGAGACGTCGACAACGTTTCAAGAGTGAGCGATGCCTGACGAACAGACCGGGTCTGTGTGGCCGTTTCGATCTGTGTCACTCGTCTGGCAGCGGCGGCTGCGCGTTTGGCATCGGCGCTTAGCCATTATTGCGGCCATTCAGCTGTTGCTTTGGGCGTTGAGCGGCACTTATTTTGCGTTCGTGGACATCACCATGGTGCGTGGCGAGCCTCATCGACTGCCTCCGCAGACTCAGGCCATCGACTTAGCTGCATTTGACTTCCCCATCACACAAACCAGTCAGCTGACTATTCAGCCTCGTCTCGGCGGCGAACTGGTTGTCGGTATTGTCGATGAGCGAACGAGTGCTACGAACTGGATGAGCATTCGTGGCGTGCCGGTATTGCCACTAACAAGGGAGCAGGTGATCGCTCTCGTTCAAGCCAAAACAGACATTGCTGTTGATGAGGCAGAGTGGGTGACAACGGCCTCAGAGGCTGCCGAATACCGTGGGCGCGAACTACCCCTGTGGCGAACATTTAAGGTGAGTGAGCCATCGCTCGCTGTCTATGTAGACCCGCGATCGGGCGACATTACTGCGATTCGCAATACCGCGTGGCGGATCTGGGACTTTCTTTGGATGCTTCACATTATGGACTACGACGATCGAGCCGATATTGGCACGTGGTTGCTTAAGCTATTTTCAGTGTTGGCCCTACTTACCGCCCTCGCGGGTATTGTTCTATACGCCCTTATTCCCTGGCGCCGCAGAGAGTCTTCTTAGATGTAAATCAGCGGCCAAAGGTAGGCAAAAAAGACTCCGAGGCCGTATGTCAGCGCAGACCCGATCAAAATACGGTGACTGAATCGACGCAGTCGCATGCACGCAGCTGCTAGGTCGGGCTCAACGGGGCAGGGCGCATTGCGCGCCTGCCATTGCATAAGGGCTGAGACGGTTAATAAGACGCCTGAGGCGAGAAAAAGAGGGCCCTTATTGGCGGACAGCCACATAATGCCTGGGAAGGTGGCGGTCAGACCTGCCATTACAGCGCCCGCGCCCACCGTAATGAGGAGCGCCGGTAAGGCGCAACACAGTAACGTCGAAGTGCTGGCAAACAACGACAGTGTTGGGCCGATCAGGGTGCGCCGGTCGATCGGATTCATCCGCCCAGAGCCTCCGCGTCACGTCGAATCGCCGCGATGCGATATCCCGCCCGTTTAGCCAGGTTCTCAATGTCTTGATCTGAGAGTGATGCCCCTTTATTGACGACAAGGCTCAGTGTCTTTTTGTCTAGATCAACATAAAGCGCAGAGACTTCCTCTCGCTTTCCAAAAATCTTATTCATGGCGACGGCACAGAAATCACAAACAACCCCCAAAACGTCAACGACCACCGGCGCGCCGCCATTTGCAAGTGCCGCACTGATGTCGTCGGTTGTCGTGATGGCCGGTACTGACATCGTCATAACGTCTTCTTTGGCGTTTTCTGTGGGATGCTCGTGCGATCCATGATTGTGCTCTGGGCCATGGTTCATCTCACCGTGGTCCATCTCACCGTGGTTCATTTCACCGTGGTCCATCTCATCGTGGTTTATCTCACCGTGGTCCATCTCACCGTGGTCCATCTCGTGCGGGTCGTGGTGATCCATTATTTTCTGATTGTCATCGGCGAGTACCGGCAACGAGGTGAGTGTTACGGTGAGGACTAGCAGTATTTTTTTCATAATTTTGATCCTAAAAACGGTAGGTAAAGTTGAACATCGGAGCTGAGTCCGTGATGTTGTAGCCTGCCTCAAACAGGGCAGGCCCTTTGAAAAAGCGTAGTAGGGGTGTGACGGTTGTTTTGTTATCGAAGTGTTTTCGGTGGTCGACCTCAAGCATGAGCCAGGTGTGAAGCTCACCCGTGTCACCGGTGTAAGGCGCCCAACCAACACGGGCGGCATGCATCGAATGATTCCCCAGCTTGCCTTGTTCTAAAAATCGCGCTTCGTAACTGACAAAGAGTGTTCGTGTTTCCCAGTCTGTCATGACGCCGACAAACGAGGCTGTATCCGAGCCTAAGCCGGCGACGGAGCGGTCGGTTGCTGTGCCCAATCCGCCGGTCAAATACACATTGGCCTGGTAGTTGTGGCCATACCATCGCTTTGCTAACCATGTGGGCTGTATGACCGTGAGTGTGACGTCGTCGTCGCGCTGCCACTCGTGACGCACGCCGACCGAAACCTTGTGACTCACGGAGTAGTGCAATAGCCCCGCGGTAGACGCCCGATTGGCGGTCTGAATTAAGGTCCATCCGCCCGTATAGGAGACGGGTCGTGCGAAAGCACTCGCGGATAAAAGTATCCCGAGTACACCAGTCCACATGCGCAGTGCGCTCGATGTCACCTTTTGCCTCTCATGACACTGATAAGCTCCTCGATCTTTGCCTCGCGCTCCTCAAGGCTATCGCCTTCAAGCGCGTGCTGAACGCAGGTGGCAACATGATCGTCAAGGATGATGGACTCAAGGCTTGATAAAGCGGCACGTGCGGCCTGAACTTGTCGCGCAATATCAACGCAATAGCGGTCCTCACCGACCATTCGTCGCAAGGCTCTTACCTGCCCTTCAACCCGCGCCAGGCGACGATCAACATTATCTCGTGTGGCTGTTCGCATACATCCCTCTCCAGTCAATCTGAACAATACCCCCTAGGGGTATCCATGTCAAATACCCCTAGGGGGTATTCGTAGGACGTCCAAACAGTGGACGTAAAAAACTTAATTTTGCGCAGGAAAACGCCCGTAAATCGCGCTACATTGATGGAAACGCGAGTGAGGAGAGAGATTGTGTATTCAACAGAAGGTCGTGGACGCCTGTATCCGGATATTGTGGCCACTGTCGGCGACACGCCCTGTGTGCGTCTGAATCGCACGGGGCCAGACCACGTCACCATATACGTTAAGGTTGAGTCCTTTAACCCACTGGCTTCGGTGAAAGACCGTCTTGCTCTCAACATCATCGAGGCTGCCGAACGCGACGGACAACTGCGCCCCGGACAGACCGTAGTTGAGGCAACTTCTGGCAATACTGGCATTGGCCTTGCCATGGTGTGCGCCGCGAAGGGCTACCCGCTGGTGATTACTATGGCCGAGAGTTTTTCCATAGAGCGTCGGCGACTGATGCGTTTTCTAGGCGCTAAGGTCGTTTTGACGCCCAAAGAAGAGCGTGGCATTGGGATGTACAACACCGCGAAAAAATTGGCCGCGGACAATGGTTGGTTTTTTGCCAGCCAGTTTGAAAACGGTGCTAATGCGGACATCCATGAGTCGACGACCGCACGAGAAATATTGGCTGACTTCAAGGACTCCGCGCTTGATTACTGGGTAACCGGGTACGGTACTGGCGGGACGGTGACCGGAGTGGCGCGGGCACTGCGGTCAGAGCGACCAGACTGCAAGATCGTTTTATCTGAGCCCCATAATGCCCAACTCATTGGCTCTGGCGTGCCACAGGAACGTCTCGCAGACGGTTCTCCAACGGGAAGTCATCCGGCTTGGGAGCCGCACGTGATTCAGGGCTGGACGCCAGATTTCATTCCAAAGGTGCTCCAGGAAGGAATCGATCAGTCATTCTTTGATGAAGTGCGACCGGTGGACGGGGTTAAAGGCATGGGTATGGCGCAGCACTTGGCCGCCAATGAGGGAATTTTAACGGGCGTTTCTGGTGGGTCGACGCTACTGACAGCGGTTGAAGTAGCCAACGAGGCGCCGGAGGGATCTGTGTTGTTGGTGATGCTCCCTGACACTGGCGAGCGCTACCTTTCCACACCATTGTTTGAGTCAATTCCTGCCGAGATGAGCGAGGAGGAGGCGGCTCTGTTCACCTCAACGCGCGAGACATAAAAAAAGCCGCGACGAGCGCGGCTTCTTCTGCAGTGACTGGCCCGTTTAATAGCCGCGCAATGTTGCGAAGCGATCTGCGTGGAAGTGGTAGTCGCCGTACGACTGTCGACAAACAGCCGCGCGCTTCATAAAAAAGCCAATGTCGAACTCGTCCGTCATGCCGATGCCGCCGTGCATTTGTACGCCTTCCTCGGTGGCGTTCTGTACCACTTTGGAGCACTTCGCTTTCGCCATGCTGGCAAGGACGGAGCGTTTGTCACTGTCCGTATCGAGTGCTTGCAATGCTGCCAATACGGCAGACTTACTGACCTCAATTTCGGCAAAGAGCTGCGCGGCACGATGCTGAAGCCCTTGAAACGTGCCGATTTTACTGCCGAACTGTTCGCGGTCTTTAAGGTACATTACCGTTCGTTCAAACGTTTCAACGGCAACACCCAACATTTCAGCGGCTGAGCAGGCTGCCGCCACATCAATGGTGAACTCAAGCGCCTCAGCGGCACCACCAAAGGTACCTAGCAGTGCATTTTCATTGACGGTGACGTTGTCCAAGGTAATGTCGGCTGCACGCTGACTGTCGACCATAAGGCGAGTTTCAAAAGAGACACCGGCGGTGCTTTTTTCAACAGCAAATACGCTCACCGCATCACCCTCTGATGTCACGACAAGCAGAAGATCAGCGTTGTGCCCATCAATGACCCCTCGTTTCTGGCCCGAGAGCGTATAACCCGACTCAGATGCCGTAGCCGTGGTGCTGATGCGTGACAAGTCAAAGTGGCCGGTTTCGTCGGCGGCGAGTACCGCTGTCAGCTCTCCCGACGCAATTGCGGGCAGGTACTTCTCTTTGAGTTGCTCTGATCCCAGCCGGTTAATCAGACTTGCTGCAACCACTGCCGAACTGAGGAAGGGCGAAAGAGCGAGTGTCCGACCCATCTCCTCTAGCACCACGCCCGCACCGACATAACCAAATTCCAGTCCCGAGTAAGCGTCTGGAATAACCACGCCGGGCCAGCCCATTTCGCTCATTTTTGACCAGAGTTCGGGCATGTGATCGTCACCTGAGTCACGCATGGCACGCAGTGCTGACACCGGTGAGCTCTCGTTGAGAAATGCTTTTGCTGAATCTTTAAGGAGCTGCTGCTCCTCATTTAAAATCATGACCACGTCAGACCCCTTTAAGCCGGTAAGCCAAGAATACGCTTGGCAATAATATTGAGTTGAACTTCTGTGGTTCCGCCTTCAATGGAGTTGGCTTTGCTTCTCAACCAGTTCCTGACTAAGGCCCCTTTTTCGTCGGTATCGAAGTTCAAGGCGTCTGTGGATCCGATCGCCATAAACAGCTCTTGACGCAGCTTATTGAGTTCGGTCCCGTACATTTTCAGTATCGAGGAGGAGGCGCCGGCACCCTGGCCCGCTTTGGTTTCCTCGGTAATGCGCTCAATAGTCAAGCCAAAGGCCATCTCATCGAGCTCAAAGGAAATGGCTTCGGAACGCAGCGAGGTATCGCGAAGACGACCATCGACGGTCCCGCGTTTTGCCGCCGCAAGCTGTCCCATACCCTTCATGCCGCCCCCGGCAAGGCCGAAGCCACCAATCATCTCACGCTCATGAGTCAGCAAATATTTGGCAATCTCCCAGCCTTTGTTCAATGTGCCAACCAGCTGACCCTTCGGGACTTGAACGTTGTCAAAGAATGTCTCGCAGAAGGGGGAGGTACCGCTGATCAGTTTAATGGGCTTCGTGCTGACTCCTTCAGAGGCCATGTCAAACAAGAGGAAGCTGATCCCCTCGTGTTTTGGGCAATCGAAGTCTGTCCGTACCAGGCAAAAAATCCAGTCGGCCTTGTCTGCGTAAGAGGTCCACACTTTTGAGCCATTAATCTGGTAGTAATCGCCCATATCCTCTGCCTTGGTCCGCAGACTGGCGAGATCTGAACCCGCGTTGGGTTCACTGTAGCCCTGACACCAGCGGATTTTTCCATTGATGATGTCGGGAATGTACTGCTCTTTCTGTTCTTGGGTGGCGTAAAGCAATAACGCTGGACCCAACATATCGAGACCAAAGCTACTGAGCGGCCGTCGCGCACCAATGCGCGCCATTTCTTCTCGAAGTACTTTGGCTTCGTCACCTGAAAGCCCACCACCGCCGTACTCTGTAGGCCAACGTGGCGCGGTCCAACCTTTTGCGGCCATTCGCTCGAGCCAGAGCTGCTGACCTTCACTACTAAAGACCCACTTACGACCACCCCAGCATTGATCTTCGTCCGATCGCATGGCTTGGCGCATATCGTCTGGGCAATTGGCTTCGAGCCACTCGCGTGTTTCTACTCTGAACTGATCTAAATTTTCCATGGATAGCCTTTTTATTAGGTCGTAAATCGCCGGTCATTTTAACGCAAGCGCCGACACTTCCTAGTGTTCCTTGGGTGTTTTATTGTGTCTGCTGCGTGTCATGTTATGACATATATAGTGCTGAAATTAAAGGCGCTTCAAGCCCTGCTTATCAATGATCAACATAGCCGGGGAGATGGTTATTCCATAGGGAAAGGTCATTGCTACTGACTTAGGATTTTACCGACGCCCTCATGCAATTTGCTGGATGGGCGGTGCCTTAACTGCCGGCTTACGCATCGCCTTATTTTGCTTGATGCTTAAAAGCGTAAAATGGTGGCGCATAAAAAAAGGCG